>Ga0207705_10000391_pt1 | contig 38775 bp, 31 predicted proteins | sample KBSC13metaG_FD_184314 | JGI IMG/M metagenome (GOLD analysis project Ga0207705, IMG submission 184314) | Corn rhizosphere microbial communities from Kellogg Biological Station, Michigan, USA - KBS C1-3 metaG (SPAdes) (version 2) | ecosystem: Host-associated > Plants > Roots > Rhizosphere > Soil ... | reverse complement strand
AGAGCGTTTCATTTCTAACGCCAAGAAGCTGGAAGATGGCCACGCCTATTCGCCCGCCGACGAACACGATGCTTGTGGCGTCGGCTTTGTCGCCGCCATCGACGGCAAGCCGCGCCGCGATGTCGTTGCGCGCGCTATCGATGCGTTGAAAGCCGTCTGGCATCGCGGCGCGGTGGATGCGGACGGCAAGACCGGCGACGGTTGCGGCATCCACTTGCAAGTGCCGCAGGATTTCTTCCGCGAAGCCGTGCAGCAGACCGGACACAAGCTGCGCTCGGGCCGCATCGCCGTCGGCCAGATCTTCCTGCCGCGCACCGATTACAACGCGCAGGAAACCTGCCGCACCATCGTAGAAAGTGAAATTCTGCGCTTCGGCTTCTATCTCTATGGCTGGCGTCAGGTGCCGATCGACATTTCGATCATCGGCGAGAAGGCGAATGCCACGCGGCCCGAAATCGAGCAGATCATGTTCGACGTGGGCGAGGACGAGAACCTCGAAGCGCTGGATCGCCGTCTCTATCTCTGCCGCCGCCGCATCGAAAAGCGCGTGCGCGAGGCGTCCATTCAGGATTTCTATGTCTGCTCGCTGTCGTCGCGCTCGCTGATCTATAAGGGCATGTTCCTGGCCGAACATCTCAGCGAATTCTATCCGGACCTGAAGGACGAGCGCTTCGTCTCCGCCTTCGCCATCTTCCACCAGCGTTATTCGACCAACACCTTCCCGACGTGGCGGCTGGCGCAACCCTTCCGCATGCTCGCGCACAATGGCGAGATCAACACGCTGAAGGGCAACATCAACTGGATGAAGAACCACGAGTTCAAGATGGCGTCCGAGCTCTTCGGCGAGCATGGCGACGACATCAAGCCGATCATACAGGCCGGCGGATCGGACTCCGCGGCGCTCGACAGCGTGTTCGAGGTTCTGGTGCGCGCGGGCCGCGCCGCGCCGCTGGCAAAGACCATTCTCATTCCCGAAGCCTGGTCGAAGAAGGCCAGCACGATGCCGGACGCGCATCGCGCGATGTATGCCTACGCCAACGCCGTGATGGAGCCGTGGGATGGCCCCGCGGCGCTCGCCGCCACGGATGGCCGCTGGGTGATTGCGGGCATGGATCGCAACGGCTTGCGCCCACAACGCTATGCCATCACCGAAGACGGATTGCTCTGCACCGGTTCGGAAACCGGCATGGTGGTGCTGGATGAGCGTACCGTTGTGCGCAAGGGCCGCGTCGGCCCCGGCCAGATGATCGCGCTCGATCTCGACGAAGGCCGCTTCTACGAAGACCGCGAGATCAAGGACAAGCTTGCTTCCGAATTCCCCTATGCGGAATGGGCGAAGAAGATCGTGGAGCTGGAGCCGATCATCGGCCCCGGCCCCGAGCCGCGCATGTTCGACCGCGACGGCTTGCGCCGCCGCCAGGTCGCCGCCGGCATGACATTGGAAGATGTCGAACTCATCCTTCATCCGATGGTGGAAGACGGCAAGGAAGCCGTTGGCTCGATGGGCGACGACACGCCGCTCGCGGTTCTCTCCGAGCAATATCGCCCGCTGTCGCATTTCTTTCGGCAGAATTTCAGCCAGGTCACCAACCCGCCGATCGATCCGCTGCGCGAAGAGCGCGTGATGTCGCTGAAGACGCGCTTTCGCAATCTCGGCAACGTGCTGGCGCAGGACGAAACACAGGCCGAAGTCTTCGTGCTGGAAAGCCCCGTCATCTCCACCGGCATGATGGAGCGGATGAAGGACCATCTCGAAGGCCGCTTCTACGAGATCGATTGCGTCTTCGAAGTCCGCGGCGGCAAGCCAAAGGACGCCAACGCCCTCGCCCGCGCGCTCGACCGCATCCGCAACGACGCGGAAGACGCGGTGCGCCAGGGCTACAACCACCTCATCCTCACCGATGAGCGCATCTCGAACGACCTTGCCGCGATCCCGATGATCCTCGCCACCGGCGCGGTACATTCGCATCTGGTGCGGCAGGGCCTTCGCACCTACACCTCGCTCAATGTCCGTTCGGCGGAATGTTTCGACACGCATTATTTCGCGGTGCTGGTCGGCGTCGGCGCGACCACGATCAACGCCTATCTCGCGCAGGAATGCATCGCGGACCGCCATGCGCGCGGCTTGTTCGGCAAGATGGCGCTGGGACCGTGCGTGAAGCGCTATCTCGATGCGGTGAACGCGGGCCTGCTGAAGATCATGTCCAAGATGGGAATTTCGGTGATCTCCTCCTATCGCGGCGCTTACAATTTCGAGGCCGTGGGTCTGTCGCGTTCGATGGTGGCCGAGATTTTCCCCGGCATGACCAGCCGTATCTCCGGCATCGGCCTTGGCGGCATCGCCAAGAAAGTCGCGCGCCAGCATGCGCGCGCGCATGACGGCGATGTTATCGCCCTGCCCGTCGGCGGCTTCTACAAATCCCGCGCCAATGGCGAAACGCATGCGCATGGCGCGGCGCTGATCCATCTGCTGCAAAGCGCGGTGACGACGGATTCCTATTCCACCTATCGCAAATATTCCGAAGGCGTTTGGGCGCTGCCGCCGGTGTCGCTGCGCCATCTGATGAATATCCGCAAAGGCAACACCCCGATTGCGCTGGAGGAGGTGGAATCCATCACCGAAATCCGCAAGCGCTTCGTGACCCCCGGCATGTCGCTCGGCGCGCTGGGGCCGGAAGCGCATGAGGTGCTGAACATCGCTATGAACCGCATCGGCGCGAAATCCGACAGCGGCGAAGGCGGCGAAGACCCGGCGCGCTTCAAGGCGAAGCCCAATGGCGACAATCCGAACTCCGCCATCAAGCAGGTCGCATCCGGCCGCTTCGGCGTCACCGCGGAATATCTGAACCAGTGCCGCGAGCTGGAGATCAAGGTCGCACAGGGCGCCAAGCCGGGCGAAGGCGGACAGCTTCCCGGCTTCAAGGTGACCGAGATGATCGCGAAGCTGCGCCACGCCACGCCCGGCGTGATGCTCATCTCGCCGCCGCCGCATCACGACATCTATTCCATCGAAGACCTGGCGCAGCTCATTTATGATTTGAAGCAAATCAATCCCGAAGTGCGCGTCTGCGTGAAGCTGGTGTCAGCCTCCGGCATCGGCACCATCGCGGCGGGCGTGGCGAAGGCTAAGGCCGACGTCATCCTTATCTCCGGCCACAATGGCGGCACCGGCGCGTCACCGCAGACCTCCATCAAATATGCGGGCGTGCCGTGGGAGATGGGGCTCACCGAAGCCAACCAGATTCTCACGCTGAACAATCTGCGCCATCGCGTAACCCTGCGCACCGACGGCGGCATCCGCACCGGGCGCGACGTCGTGATGGCGGCGATGATGGGCGCGGAAGAATATGGCGTCGGCACCGCCTCGCTGGTGGCGATGGGCTGCATCATGGTGCGCCAATGCCATTCCAACACCTGCCCCGTCGGCGTCTGCACGCAGAACGAAGCCTTGCGCGCAAAATTCACGGGCACGGCGGACAAGGTCATCAACCTCTTCAGCTTCATCGCCGAAGAAGTGCGCGACATCCTCGCGCAGCTTGGTTTTCGCAAGCTGGAAGACGTGATCGGCCGCACCGATCTGCTCTACCAGATGAGCCGCGGCGCGGAAGAACTCGACGATCTCGATTTGAATCCGCTGCTGGTGCAGGCCGATCCGGGCAATTATCCGCGCAGCTCCACCCGCACGGGCCGCAACGAAGTGCCGGATGCGCTGGACACGCAGATCGAGAACGATGCGCAGGCATTCCTCAATGCCGGCGAGAAAATGCAGCTCACCTACAATGTGCGCAACACCATGCGCTCCATCGGTGCGCGCATCTCATCGCGCATCGTGCGCAAATGGGGGATGACGGGATTGCCGCATGGCCACCTCACCTTGCGGCTGCGCGGAAGCTGCGGCCAATCACTCGGCGCGTTCGCCGTGCAGGGCCTGAAGATCGAAGTCTTCGGCGACAGCAACGATTATGTCGGCAAGGGATTGTCCGGCGCGACGATCAGCTTGCGCCCGACCACCGCCGCCAAGTTCGTCGCGCGGGACAACACCATCATCGGCAACACCTGCCTCTATGGCGCAACAAGCGGCAAGCTGTTCGCCGCGGGACAAGCGGGCGAGCGTTTCGCCGTGCGCAATTCCGGCGCGACCACGGTCGTTGAAGGTTGCGGCTCGAACGGCTGCGAATACATGACAAACGGCGTCGCCGTGATCCTTGGCGCCATCGGCGACAACTTCGCCGCCGGCATGACGGGCGGCATGGCCTTTGTTTACGACGCGGACGGGCGGTTCCAGGATCACCTCAACAGCGACACGGTCATCGCCCAGCGCATCGCCACGCCCTATTGGCACAATACTCTCTATGAGCTGATCGATGAGCATCGCCGCGAAACGATGTCCGTCTTCGCAGGCGAATTGCTGGCGCATTGGGATGTCGAGCGCGACAATTTCTGGCAAGTCGTCCCCAAGGAAATGCTGACCCGCCTGGCGCAGCCACTCACGGAGACGAAGCAGGCGGCGGAGTAAGCGTCACGGCCTCGAATGTTTCGGTTGATAGAGCCCCAGCGTTCCGCCGCCGGGCAGTTTGATGCGCGAGACGATGCCCCAGCCTTGATCGGCGGGGGCTTCGCAGGCGATACCGGACTTCTTCAGCGATGCGATCTCGGCCTCGACATTGTCGGTCATCAGCCACAGTTCGTGCCCGTCGTTCTCGCCGGACGGATGCAGCATGGCGTCCGCTTTCGGCAGCGCGAAGATGAGCCGGCCATTGCCCACGTCCACGTCGGAAAATTTGAGGACGTTCTTGAAGAACGCTTTATCGGCCTCGGCATCCTTCGAGCCGATGGTGACATGCACGCCGTTGATCATCGCGGCCTCCTTCAAACCCCAGCCAATTAAAAGCGCGATTTGCGGCAACCGCCACAGCCTAATATTTGTGCAAACCGCTCAATTTCGCGGCAGACTTCTAACCTGCTCAAGCAACAATCTTCTAACCCGCTGATTTCGCTTGTGGATATCCCCGGGACCGGTTGGCACGAACCCTGCTAAATCCTTAACAACACAGCCTGGCAGTCCACACTCGCCGGGCCGGGAGTACATATGAAAAAGATCGAAGCCATCATCAAACCCTTCAAGCTCGACGAAGTGAAAGAAGCCCTGCAGGAAGTCGGCATCCAGGGCATCACCGTCACCGAAGCCAAGGGCTTCGGCCGCCAGAAGGGCCACACCGAACTTTATCGCGGCGCCGAATATGTCGTGGACTTCCTGCCCAAGGTGAAGATCGAGATCGTCATCGCCGATCAGCATCTCGACGCGGCGGTGGACGCGATCCAGAAGGCCGCGCGCACCGGGCGCATCGGCGACGGCAAGATCTTCGTGCTCAACGTCGAAGAAGTCATCCGCATCCGCACCGGCGAAACCGGCGCGGACGCGATCTGAAATCCATTGGGGTGAATCCGTTCAACCGTTCGAAGGAAAGTTAAGCATCATGGCCGAGAAGAAAGACGCCCATTACATTCTGAAGACGATCAAGGACAAGGAAATCAAGTTCGTCGATCTCCGCTTCACCGACCCGCGCGGCAAGTGGCAGCATGTCACCTTCGATCTGTCGCTGATCGACGAAGACCTGCTCACCAACGGCACGATGTTCGACGGTTCGTCCATCGGCGGCTGGAAGGCGATCAACGAATCCGACATGACCCTTCTGCCGGATTGCGAAAGCGCCGTGATCGATCCCTTCTTCGCGCAGCCGACGCTCGCGATCTTCTGCGACGTGGTCGAGCCGACGACGGGCCAGCGCTATGGCCGCTGCCCGCGCTCCATCGCCAAGGCCGCCGAGAAATACATGGCCTCCGCCGGCGTGGGCGACACCGCCTATTTCGGTCCCGAAGCGGAATTCTTCATGTTCGACGACGTTCGTTTCGACGTGCAGATGAACAAGTGCTTCTACTACATCGACTCCACGGAAGGCGCCTACAACACCGGCAAGGAATATGAAGGCGGCAATCTGGGCCACCGCCCGCAGGTGAAGGGCGGCTACTTCCCCGTTCCGCCGGTGGACAGCGCGCAGGATATCCGCAGCGAAATGCTCGCCATCATGGGCGACATGGGCATCGAGCCGGAAAAGCACCACCACGAAGTCGCCACCGCGCAGCATGAGCTCGGCTTCAAGTTCAACACGCTGACCAAGTGCGGCGACAACATGCAGATCTACAAATATGTGGTCCATCAGGTTGCCGCCGCCTACGGCAAGTCGGCGACCTTCATGCCCAAGCCCGTCTATGGCGACAACGGCTCGGGCATGCATGTGCATCAGTCGATCTGGAAAGGCGGCAAGCCGCTCTTCGCCGGCTCGGGCTATGCCGACCTGTCGGACACTTGCCTCTATTACATCGGCGGCATCATCAAGCACGCCAAGGCGCTCAACGCTTTCACCAACCCGCTGACGAACTCCTACAAGCGCCTCATCCCCGGCTTCGAAGCGCCGGTGCTGCTCGCTTATTCGTCGCGCAACCGCTCGGCCTCGTGCCGCATTCCGTTCTCCGGTTCTCCGAACGGCAAGCGCGTGGAAGTGCGCTTCCCCGATCCGGGCGCGAACCCGTACCTCGCTTACGCGGCGCTGCTGATGGCGGGCCTCGACGGTATCGAGAACAAGATCCATCCGGGCGACCCGATGGACAAGGACTTGTACGCGCTGCCGCCGGAAGAGTTGAAGGAAGTGCCGACCGTGTGCGGCTCTCTCCGCGAAGCGCTCGACAATCTCGACCGCAACCGCGGCTTCCTCAAGAAGGGCGGCGTGTTCTCGGACGACTTCATCGATAGCTGGCTCGAACTGAAGATGCAGGAAGTGTACGCGTTCGAACACACCCCGCATCCGGTCGAGTTCAAGATGTATTATTCGGTGTAAGGACCACCCTCCCCTTGAGGGTAGAGGCCGCGACAGTGGCCGAAATCGAAAAATCGAAAGCCCGTGCGCGAAAGCGTGCGGGCTTTTGGTTTTTCGGGGAGGGGTTGAGCTTCCAAAGAGGAGCCATTCACCCCTCCCCGAAATTCGCTTCGCAAATTTCGACCCTCCCTCAAGGGGAGGGTTGATTATCTTACGCCGCAGCCGCTTCCGGCTTGCCTTGCGCGCCTTCCACAGGCTTGCAGGGCAGCACAACATAGGCGCGCGCGCCTCGGCCCTGCTCGCTTTCGAGCCATGCACGACCGCCGTGCAGCTCGGTCAGGCCGCGTACGAGAGCTAGCCCCAGCCCCGTCCCACCACCTTGTCGATCGTAACGATTGTCCACCTGGCTGAACGGCTTGAAGATCTTGTCCAGCTTGTCGCGCGGAATGCCCGGGCCGTTGTCCTCGACCATGATCTGAAAATCGCCGCTGCGCGAACGCGACGCAACGACACCGATGCGGCCGCCTTCCGGCGTAAACTTCACGGCGTTGGAAACGAGATTGATGAGAATCTGCTTGAGCGCGCGCTCGTCGGCGAACAGTTCCGGCGCGTCCGGGCTGACGTCGATGACCAGTTCCTGGCGGCGTTCGCGCGCCTTGACGGCAATGATCTTGAGCGCCGCTTCCAGCGTTTTCCTCGCCTCCAGCGGGCACGCGTCGATCTCCATGCGGCCGGCTTCGATCTTGGCCACGTCGAGCAGATCGTTGATGAGGCTGAGCAGATGCGAACCCGAAGAATGGATGTCGCCCGCATATTCCTTGTAACGCGGCGAACCGGCGGGGCCAAAACATTCCTTCTCGATGATTTCCGAGAAGCCGAGGATGGCGTTGAGCGGCGTGCGCAGCTCGTGACTCATGTTGGCGAGAAACGCGGTCTTGGAAGCGTTGGCGGTTTCCGCCTCGAAACGTTTGCGCAACGCTTCGTCGCGCGCCTCTTCCAATTCGCGCGCAAGGTCTTCCACTTCGAAGCGCAGGCGGGAGTCTTCGTCGAGACGGCGTGTAAGCTTGCGGCCATCGAAGAAAAGCTGTGCGGCGAAGGCCGGCAACACGAAGGCCGTTATCAGGTCGATCCAGAAGCCGCCGAAGGCGAAGCGCAGCGACGAGAGCACAACGACCGGCACGACGGCGGCGATGAACATGTCCATGTGGCTCGCGCAGCGAATGACGAGCCACGCCAGCGCACAGATGACGGCGCCGGCCAGGAAGACATGATTGAGCGCATTGCCGTGTTCCCACAGAAGCCACGGCATGAGGCCCCACGCGCAGCTGATCGCCACCTGGAAGCCGACGAAGCGGGTGAACCAGGGCTGAAGCCGGGTGGAATCCGCGTGTGAAAGCGTGTCGCGGGAATAGACGTTGCTGAGATTGGAACCGCCGAATGCGATGGCGCCCACGAGGACCGGCAAGGTGGCCGACATCCAGAGGGAATTGTGGCCGAAATAGCCCACGGCGCTCGATGTGACGAAGGCGACCCAGAGCGCCCAGGCGGGCGACACAAAACGGCCTGAACGGGCGACCTCGGCAATCAGGTCGAGCTGTGACTTCAGAACGCGCACATCCGCCGTTCTCTGCACACGCAAACGCTGACCGTAGCCCACAATAAGATCCCGTCTTGCTTCCGCCCCGGCTGGAGCGCCGGAAGTATTGCAAAGCGTGTCCTAATTTTTACTTAGAATGTCTGGCAATAATCAGGCGCGTGCGCGGTCCCGCATGCGCATCTCGGGCGAATTTGCTACCGGAAAGTAAACATAGGCCCGCGTGCCCTGCCCGGTATCGCTTTCGAGCCACGCCTTGCCGCCGTGAAGTTCCGCTAGGCCGCGGACCAGCGACAGGCCCAGTCCCGTGCCGCCTGCGGTGCGGTTGTAGCGATTATCCACTTGATTGAACGGCGTGAAGATCCTGTCCAGCAGCTCGGACGAGATGCCCGGGCCGTTGTCGGACACGCACAACTCGAACCCGCCATCCGCCTTGCGGCCCGAGATATCGATCGTTCCGCCCTCTTGCGTGAACTTGATGGAGTTGCCCACGAGGTTGAGGATGATCTGTTTCATCGCGCGCTCGTCCGCGTAGGGCATGGGCGCATCGCTGTCGATGTGCACGTTCACGACCTGATGGCGTTCGCGCGCACGGCCGGCAACGACTTTCATGGCGTCGCTGATCACGTCCTGCGGGTTGAGCACGACGGGGTACAGCTCCATCTTGCCGGACTCGATCTTCGCAATGTCCAGAATATCGTTGATGATGCTCAGCAGGTGGCTGCCCGAAGCGTTGATATCGTGGGCATAGTCCTTGTAGCGCTTGGTGCCGACAACGCCGAGGCGCTCATGCGCGATGATATCGGAGAAGCCGAGAATGGCGTTCAGCGGCGTGCGCAACTCATGGCTCATATTGGCGAGGAAGGTCGTCTTGGAGGCATTGGCGGCTTCCGCCTCGAAGCGCTTGCGGATCGCTTCATCGTGCGCCCGGCGCAGATCGACGGCCATGTCGTCATTGGCGAAGCGGGTGACGAGCATGGCCTCGAACCCGCGAATCATCGTCAGCGCCGCGGCCAGCGTGTAGGCGAAGACCACCGGAAGCACGAAAGCCATGGCGTGAGACGCAAGACCACTCGAGGTTATCGCGCGCAGTGAACCCAGCACCACGATCGGCAACACCGCCGCCAGATAGACGCCGACATGCATTGTCCGCGACATCGCATAGGCCCACAGAAGACCGACAAAGGGCGTTATGACGAACACGTTGTTCGCCGGATTTCCGTGTTCCCACAAAAGCCAGATGGTCGCGCCCCAGGTGACGCCGATATAGAGCTGGAAAATCATCAGCGACCGCAGCCATGCGCGGCCGTTGGAGGAATCCCGGCGGAAGGCGCGGTAAAGCACCGCCGCCATGAAGGAATTGAACAGGTGCAGCGCCATCACGAGCGCGATACGATGGGCTGGGATCGCGCCGAACGGTTCCTGCGAAACCATAAAGGGAATAATCGTCAGCAATGCCCAGGTGGGGTTCACCCACATCGTCATCGGCAGACTCGAGCCAATGACTTCGAGCTTCGCGCGCAGCAGGCGGGGCTCGTCACCTTGGGTGACTTTGACGTTTGGTATGCCTTGCGCGGACATTCGACGCGACGTTCCCACAAACACGGCCAGATGCCGGTCTTTCGCGTCAAAGTCTAAGTAATGGGCGTTAAAAAAGGATGGCTCTTGCGCGGCGGCGCGCGAAGCGGCATTCGTTTCGTTAATTTGCGTTTACCGAGATTCGGCGGACGCGCGTTCCAGGTACAGTAGTGAGCATGGCAAAAGCACCCGACCTTTTCGAAAACGGCGCCGCGCCCTCCAAGGGCTACACGGCAAAAGACATCGAAGTCCTCGAAGGGCTGGAGCCGGTTCGCCGCCGCCCCGGCATGTATATCGGCGGCACCGACGTCAACGCCATGCACCATCTGGCGGCTGAAATTCTCGACAACTCCATGGATGAAGCGGTGGCGGGCCATGCCAGCCGCATCGAGATGGAGCTTCTGGACGACGACGTTCTCATCGTCCGCGACAATGGCCGCGGCATCCCGGTCGATCCGCATCCCAAGTTCAAGAACAAATCCGCCCTCGAAGTGATCATGACGACACTGCATGCCGGCGGAAAATTCGGCGGCAAGGTCTACGACACCTCCGGCGGCCTTCACGGCGTCGGTTCATCGGTGGTGAACGCGCTGTCGGACTGGATGGAAGTCGAGGTCGCGCGCGACAAGCAGGCGCACAAGATGCGCTTTGAGCGCGGCAAGGCTGTCGGCAAGCTGAAGAGCCTGGGCGCGGTGAACCGCCGCGGCACCATCGTGTCCTTCCATCCCGACGAACAGATTTTCGGCAAGGACGTCCACTTCTCGCCGGCGCGGCTTTATCGCATGGCGCGATCGAAGGCCTATCTCTTTCGCGGCGTTGAAATCCGCTGGAAATGCGCCCCTGATCTCATCAAGGACGAGACGCCCGCCGAAGACACACTGAAATTTCCCGGCGGCCTGCTCGATTTCCTGAAGAGCACCATCGAAAACAAGGACACGGTCACGCCGCGCTACTTCTTCGGCCGGCTTGAGAACAAGGACGGCAAGGGCGCGGTCGAATGGGCTGTGACCTGGGCGCCGGATGTCGATCCGTTCCTCTCATCTTATTGCAACACCATCCCTACGCCCATGGGCGGCACGCACGAACAAGGTTTGCGCAACGCGCTGACCAAGGCTCTGCGCAGTCATGGCGAACGTTCGAACAACAAGAAGACATCGCTCATCACCGCCGACGATGTGATGGCGGCGGCCTGCGGGGTTCTCTCCGTCTTTATCCGCGAGCCGGAGTTCCAGGGACAGACCAAGGACAAGCTCTCGACGCCCGACGCGCAGCGTCTCGTCGAGAATGTGGTGAAGGATCACTTCGATCATTGGCTGGCGGAAAGTCCGGCGGATGCGGATCGCCTTCTGAACTTCGTCGTGGAGGAAGCCGAAACGCGCCTTCGCCGCCGTCTGGAAAAGGAAGTCAGCCGCAAATCGGCCACGCGCAAACTGCGCCTGCCCGGCAAGCTGGCCGATTGCACCAGCGATAGCCCGAACGGCACGGAAATCTTCCTCGTCGAAGGCGACAGCGCCGGCGGCTCGGCCAAGCAGGCACGTGACCGTGCCACGCAGGCGATCCTGCCGTTGCGCGGCAAGATATTGAACGTGGCCAGCGCCGCGGCGGGTAAGCTGGACCAGAACCAGGAACTCGCGAACCTTGTCCAAGCGCTGGGCTGCGGCACCGGCACGAAATATCGCGACGAAGATCTGCGTTACGAGCGCGTCATCATCATGACCGACGCCGACGTGGACGGCGCGCATATCGCATCGCTGTTGCTCACCTATTTCTATCGCGAGATGCCGCGCCTCATCGAGAAGCGCCATCTTTTCCTCGCCATGCCGCCGCTCTATCGCATCTCCCATGGCGCGAAGACGGAATATGCGCGCGACGAGAAGCATCGCGACGAACTGATCAAGACCGTGTTCAAAAACGGCAAGGTGGAAGTCTCGCGGTTCAAGGGCTTGGGCGAAATGCTGCCCGCGCAGCTCAAGGAAACCACCATGCGCCCCGGCCACCGCTCGCTCATCCGCGTGGAAATCGCGGACGACGCGCGCAAGGACACCGAGAAGATGGTCGAACGCCTGATGGGCAAGAAGCCGGAGCTGCGCTTCCAGTTCATTCAGGAAAACGCAAAGTTTGCGGCAGCGGATGTGGATGTTTAATCACTTTCTTTCTTCCCCCGCTTTGCGGGGGAAGTGCCGAACGAAGTGAGGCGAAGGGGGTGGCTGAGGCCGCGAAAGCATTGCGCCGCTGACGCCGCCCCCTCCACTGCTTCGCCGTCCCCCTCCCCCGTAAAACGGGGGAGGAAAATCACGGCAGCTTCACCTCGTTCGCCAGAATGATCCCGTCCCCGCTCTGCGACGCAAACGCCGTATCCGGCCGCGTCGCTTTGATCTTGTCGCCGAACGGCGGCAAACCGTAACGCTGTTCCGCGAAATCGAATGTCAGCGGTCCCGTGCTGCCAAGCGTCAGCGTCACATCCAGATCGCGGCAATCGCGGCTGGAGCATTCCAGCATCGTGTCGCCGGACCAATCCTTCGGCGGATCGTAATGCTGGCCGCGCGTCGCGAAGCCTGTGAGCTTCGCTTCTTTCGGAATGCGAAACAGCAGCGCGCTCGTATCGGATGAGCCGTGAACGGCAATACGCACCGTGCGCGTCGAACCGCTTTTCTTGTCGCTCATCACCGTCGCGGACGGCATCTGGAAGCTCGGTGCATCATTCGCGGGCGCGACATAGCCGCTGCCAAGACCCAGCCCGCCATAGGCATCTTCCTTATAAATAAAGCCGGCCTTCAGCATCGAAGCAGGAACCTGCTCCGTGCCTTTGGCTTTCCATGCCGAGGCCGCGATCCAGAAGGGCTTATCCTGTCCCTTCGCGAAATAGAGGATGTTCACGCGCTGGGGAGAGGCGGCGCTGTAAGCCGGTTGCAAGCCCATCGCCACCGCACAGCCCAGCGACAGAACCACAAATGCACCCGTCAAGGCCATCGATCCTCCGCGCGACATGGGCCGCGCCGCCAGCAGCGGAACGAGCGTCATCAATCCGAACGCCGCCGGAACCGTAAACAGCTCATGCAGGCTGAGGCCCATCAGCGTCTCGCCGCTGCACACCAACGCTTCCCACACGATCAATGCGCCGAGCGCGCTGACGGCGAGCGCCACCTGCCCCACCGTTCCACTCCAACCGCTCTTGGTGCGCGCGGTGGTGAGCAACAGGATCGCGGCGATGAAGGACGGGAATGTGAAATAGGGACTGATGCCGGGCAGGAACGCTGCGGTGACGACACCGAAGCCCGCCATCCACAACCACACCGAATTCACCGCGCCACGCAGCGTCGCCATGCGCGAGACCAGCAGTGTCACCGCGAACACGCCGAAGCCGAGCCCAATGCGCATGTTCATCGGATAGGCGTAGGTGGGATCGGGCTGGCCGGAGATCATTTTGGCGATGGCCGTCAGCAAGAAGCCCACGGCAACGCAGCCCACAATCAACACCAGCGGCATCGCGCCGGCGAGCAAGGTGGGTTTCCACGCGAAAGGCTCGCCCCGCGCCAACCACGCGGCAAGGCCGATGCCAAGGAAAACAAGGATGGCAAATGGCAGCGCCAGACTCTCCGCGATGCGCGGCAGCATCACGCCAAGAACGCTGATGTAAACGTCATTGCCGCCTTTGAGCGACGCGTAATCGGTTTGCTCCAGCGCGCTCACCACGCCCAGCATGTTGTCGCCATGCATTTGCAACGTCGCGCGGCTGAGATTGGAGCGCGTGTCCATCGGTGTGTGGTAGTAGCGAACGTTATCCGCGAAAGCGAAGTTGAACGACGGGAAGCCTTGCTTGATGAACAGCGTCAGGTCCGTATCGTTCGGCAGGAATTTGTAGATCTCGGCATAGAGAGAACTCGTCGCCATCACCGGAACACTCTTGGCGTAAAGATCGATCAGCTTGCTGTCACCGGGACTGGTCTGGAACAACAGACTTTGCCCACGCGTACCGCGCGCTTCCACGTTCACCACCACACCCACGCGTGCCTTCAGCGCTGCGTTCTGCAGGAAAGAATTGGCGCCGAGCAATCCGGCTTCCTCGCCATCGGTGATGACGGCGATCACGGGATGCTTGCTCTGCGCGGCGCGCGCTTTCAGCGCTCGCGCCGTTTCCAAAACCGTCACCACGCCCGACTTGTCATCCGATGCGCCGGGACCTGCAGGCACGGAATCGTAATGGGCCAGCAGCACGATGGCCTTGCCCTCGCCGGGCACCACTTCGGCGATGATGTCCGTCACCGTCGCGCAGGCGATGAAGCTGAAGCCGCGCCAGGCATTGCAGGTGAAGGCCTTATAGGTCGATGTCTTCACGCCGATGTCGGCGAATTCTTTCTGGATGCGCGCGCGCACCGCCGCGTTGTTGTCGCTGGAAACCGGATCGGGAATTTCTTTTGGTCCGAGAATTCGCCCCAGCGTTGCGTAAGCGCGCGTGGCGGAGAAATCGGTCGCGGATTTTGCCGCATAGTTCTGCCAATGCGGCTGGGTTTCATAGTTCGACAGAAACCAGATGCCCAGCGCGGCCGCCGCCAAAATCACCGCTCGCAACACTGTCATTTTCTGCCCCACGAATCCTGCCCGGGCCGCAGCTTTTCCCGGCACATCCTCAAAGTCCAGCGAGCGCCGAAACCAAAAACATGTGTTACGACTTTCACTGGGAACATCGTTCGAATGAAAGGGTGCCTGATGTCGAAACCTTCGGATCTGGATTTGCTCGCCGCCGAGCGCAGCTCTGTCGCCGCGTCGCTGGCGGGCGGCATCATGGCGGCATCGGGACGCCCCTGGTCGATCGAGCAGGCGCTGGTGCTGGCGCGGGATGTGGAGTTTGCGATCTATCCGAATCCGGGGGACGCCGGATATGAAGACTGGAAGAAGCTGAGCGACGACCGGCTGTCCTTCGTCCAAACCTGACCCGCCAAAAGCCCGCGAAACCTAGGGGAAATGGCGCAGGAATAACTGACCTTGACAGTCAACAATTAATCCTTATGTTGCAGCGCATTAGAGAGTCGCCAGCCATTCGGGCCGAGGTGACTTCCGCGGGCGCCAACCGTGCGCCCCTCACCAGGAGCGTACTATAAGCAGCGTCACGAACGCCGGCGCGTTAGCCGGCACAGAAGAAGCCACAAGCGCAACTTCCCCAGAATCCGTCCAAGAGTCCTTTTCGTCTGAGACCTCCGTGGCAGAAGCCACCGCGTCCGAGACGCCTGCGACTCCCACCACCCCCAGTTTCGACAGCCTCGGCCTCTCCCCGGAGATTCTGCGCGCCGTCACCGAAAGCGGTTACACCACACCCACTCCCATTCAGGCGCAGGGCATTCCGCATGTCCTCCAGCGCCGCGACGTGATCGGCATCGCACAGACCGGAACGGGCAAGACCGCTTCGTTCACCCTGCCGATGATCGAGTTGCTCGCCCGCGGTCGCGCGAAAGCGCGCATGCCGCGTTCGCTCATTCTGGAGCCGACACGCGAACTCGCCGCGCAGGTTGCCGAAAGCTTCGAGAAATACGGCAAGTACAACAAGCTTTCGATGGCGCTGCTCATTGGCGGCACATCCTTCGACGATCAGGATCGCAAGCTCGATCGCGGCGTCGACGTGCTCATCGCGACGCCCGGCCGTCTGATGGACCATTTCAGCCGCGGCAAGCTGATGCTGAGCCAGGTCAACATCCTCGTCATCGACGAAGCCGACCGTATGCTCGACATGGGTTTCATCCCGGACGTGGAAGAAATCTGCAAGAAGCTGCCCTTCACGCGCCAGACGCTCTTCTATTCCGCGACCATGCCGCCGGAGATCCAGAAACTCGCCGACAAGTTCCTGCACAATCCGGTGCGCGTGGAGGTCTCGCGCCCCGCGACGACCGCCACCAACATCAAGCAGGAAATCATCGACGTTCCCGCGAACGATTGGGCCAAGCGCGAAGCACTGCGCCGCCTCATCAAGGAAGCGGGCGATATCACCAACGCCATCGTCTTCTGCAATCGCAAGCGCGATGTGGATATCGTGGCGAAATCGCTGACCAAGCACGGCTTCAACGCCGCGCCGCTGCATGGCGATCTCGACCAGTCGCTCCGCACCCGGACGCTGGATGGTTTCCGCGCCGGCACCGTGCAAATTCTGGTGGCAAGCGATGTGGCCGCACGCGGCCTCGACATTCCGGCCGTGAGCCACGTCTTCAATTACGACGTGCCGTTCCACGCCGACGATTACGTTCACCGCATCGGCCGCACCGGCCGCGCGGGCCGCAGCGGCGAAGCCTACATGCTCGCCACCTCGCGCGATTTCAAACAGGTTGCCGATATCGAAAAACTGATCGGCACCAAGCTGGACCACCGCACGCTGGAAGGCCTGGCGGAAGCCGTTCAGGCGCGTCCCGCCGGCAGCGATCGTCCGCGCAATGGCCGCGACCGCAATGGTGGACGCGGCGGCCGCAATGATCGCGACCGCAAGCAGCACAACCGCCCGGTCGCCGATCACGGCCACCGCGCCAGCATGGAGCCGACGCAGCAAGTGGCCGTCGCCGCGCCGGTTGCGGAAGCGCCGACGCAACCGCATGTCGAGCAGCAGCAGCCGGTTCAGCAACAGCCGCAGAAGCACCATCGCCCACGGCAGGACCATCGCCAGAACAAGCCACAGCACCAGAAGCAGCAGCACGCAGCGCCGAAGCCACAGGCTCAAAACAAAGAGCCGAAAGTCTCGGATGCACATCAGCTTCCGGCTTTCCTGCTGCGTCCTGTGAAATTGCCGCCCGCGGAAAAGCCGAAAGCTCCGGCAAAGCCGAAGCAGGAAGCCTAAACTCCCGGAACTTCGGATCGTCCGGCGGGTTTCTCTTGTGGAAACCTGCTGGAGCGGCACATGGAATCGAAGCCGAAGCGCGACGTTGACGGGAAGACGCATAGCAAGCCCGGCTCGGTAGATCAGCAATCCGAAGATTCATTTCCGGCCAGCGATACGCCATCGTTCTCGCCCGGTGCCGTGGGCGCGCCGGAAGACCGCAAAACGACGCAACCGAGCGCCGAAGACGTGAAGGCCGCTGAAAAGAAAGTGAAGAGCGGCGACGCGAAAGCGACACGCACCTATTAGCATCGCCACAGTCTTTTAAGGTTCGTTCCTCCCGGCGATCACGAAGAATATGTCGCTATTTCCGCCGCATAAAAGCGGAACTTTTTCAGCGATGGCGCGTTTCCCGCGTGAGTCGCAGGAGCGCAAGCAAGTGGAACCGGAATTGAAACGTGATGTGGACGGGCTGAGCCATAGCAAACCCGGCTCCGTCGATCAGCAGTCCGAAGGATCGTTCCCGGCAAGCGATGCGCCGTCATTTTCATCCAGCGTCATTGGCGCGCCCTGGGATCGCCGGACGAGCCATCCGTTCGTGATTGTCAAAGTCTCCGGGAAGAAAGCGAAGGGTCGGGCCGCGCGCAAACCGCGGCCTGCGTAAGGCAAAACAAGACCGCGCCGTTTCGCGCCGGCAAAACTACCGCTTGATCGACCCCGCCAGCATCTTCTGGATCTTCTCGCCGTAAGGCGGGCGGATCATGGCGGTGACGTCCATCTTCGCCTGCTTGAACACGGCCTTGGCGTGGCTGAACGTCTTGAAGCCGTCGACGCCGTGATACGCGCCCATGCCCGACGGGCCGACGCCGCCGAACGGCAGGTCTTCCATCGAGACATGCATGATCGTGTCGTTGATGGAGACGCCGCCCGACGTGGTGCGTGTCAGCACCCTCTCCTGCTCCTTGTCGTCCGAGCCGAAGTAATAGAGGCCGAGCGGACGCGGATGATCGTTCACATAGCCGATCGCCTCGTCCATTTTGTCATAGGTCTTCACCGGCAAGAGCGGCCCGAAGATCTCGTCCTTCATGATCTTCATGTCGTCGGTCGGATTGAGAACGATGGTCGGCGGAATCTTGTGGAACGGCTGCTGGGAGAAATTCTCCTTCGCCGGGTTCAGCTCGATGATCTCCGCGCCTTTCGAGCGCGCATCGTCGAGATAGCCCATCAGGCGGTCGTAATGGCGCTGGTTGATGACGGAGGTGTAGTCCGGATTATCCTTCAAGGTCGGGAACATGGTCGCCACAGCGCCCGTCGCCTCGTTGATGAAGTCCTTCGCCTTGTCCTTGGGCACCATCACGTAATCGGGCGCCAGGCAGATCTGCCCGGCATTCAGCGTCTTGCCCATCATCACGCGCTTGGCGGTCAGCGCCATGTCGGCGGTGTCGCCGATGATGACGGGCGACTTGCCACCCAACTCCAGCGTCGTCGGCACCAGATTTTCCGCCGCCGCTTTCATCACGTGATAAGCGATGGAGGTCGCGCCGGTGAACAGCAAATGATCGAAGGCGAGCCTGGAGAACGCCGCGCCCACATCCGGCCCGCCGGTGAACACCGCCACTTCGGTTTCGTCATAGGCTGACTTGAACATGCGCTCCATCAGCTCGGAGCAGCGCGGCGTGAACTCGCTCGGCTTGATCATCGCGCGATTGCCCGCCGCGAAGATTCCCGCCAGCGGCGTGAACGTCAGGTTGAACGGAAAATTCCACGGGCTGATGACGCCGACCGTGCCTTTCGGCTGATATTCGATGAACGCGCGCGCGCCGAACAGGCCCAGCAGCGCCGGTTCCACCTTGCGCTTCTCGCGCTTCATCCACGTCTTGAGATGGGCCTTGGCGTGCTTCAACGGCCCGATGGAACCGGACACGTCGGTGAACATCGAGGCATCGGGCGAGCGGCTGCCGAAATCCTCGCGCAAGGCATCGGTGATCTCGTCCTTATGCGCGACCAGCAGGCCGATGGCGCGGTCGAGCCATTCGATCCGTTTCTCCGCGCTGATCGGGCCGTCCTTGATATGCGCCTGCTTCTGGCGTTCCAGCACCTGGCGCATGCGGGTTTCGGAATCGCTGGACATCGGGCGGGCTTCGGCGGCGCTCATGGGCTGACCTCTTGGGCAAATCACCAAAATTATGGTGACAATTTATCAAGTTAAGCAGGCCCTTAGCCAGCCATCAATCCCGCACTTAACGGTTTCTTACGGAGAGATAAGCAAACTGCCCCAACGGAAGTGCGACCAAGCCGGGCCGCGCGGGGACGGACGTTTGAGCGACAAAGATCAAACACAGGAATGCGCCAAGGCAGCGTTCGCCATCATGGCCGAACGTGGCGTTATCCCCACGCCCGCGAATTACGAAATCTTCTTCGCCTATGCTTCCGGTGAGAACACCGCCGTCGCGCGCATCATCGGCGACCGCATCAAAGCGAAGATGCCTTTCACCCAGGCGATGCTCGACGATCTGCGCGAGCGCTTCTTCACGTCCGCGCGGATGGACAAGACGGTTGAGAAAACCAGCACCGATCTGACCGGCGCGGTGAATGCCGTGTTCGAGCGCTTGGAAACGCATGGCCGCGATGCGGAAGCTTATAGTCGCACCCTGTCGGCTGCGAGCGGAGAACTCGACAGCAAGCAATCGCCCGAAGCGATGCGCAAGCTGGTCGATAATCTGGTCGCTGCGACGCACGCCATGGAAACGCGCACGAAAGACCTTGAAGCGGATCTGCAGCGCTCATCGCAAAGCGTCAGCGAGTTGAAGGCCAAGCTGGACGACGTGCGCAAGGAAACGCTCACCGACGTTCTGACGGGTATTCCCAACCGCAAGGCGTTCGATCTGGAACTGGACCGCGCCATCGAACAGGCGCGCGCGGAACAGACACCACTTTGTCTTTTCATGTGCGACATCGATCACTTCAAGCGATTCAACGATACGTTCGGCCATCAGACGGGCGACCAGGTTCTGCGTCTCGTTGGCGGCTGCCTCGCGGAGAATGTGAAGGGCCGTGACACCGCCGCGCGCTATGGCGGTGAAGAGTTCGCGGTCATTCTTCCGCAAACCGCGCTCACCGATAGCGTGTTTGTCGCGAACACCATCCGCCGCGCGGTCGAATCCAAGAAGCTGGTCAAGAAGACCACCGGCGACATCCTTGGTTCGATATCCATTTCCATCGGCGTCGCGCAACTTTCGCCCAGTGACGACAAGGTCAGCCTTATCGCCCGCGCCGACAAATGCCTCTACGGCGCCAAGCGCGCGGGCCGCAATCGGGTCGTCTGCGAGACCGATGCGGAAGCCCTCGATCACGTTGACGCGGCGTAATTAGTCTCCGCTTTTATCCGCTATCTGCCGCGCCTATGCTCCGCCCCGGACATATCGAGGGCAGACCATGCGCAAGGATTTCGAACGCTGCCACGTCGCAGCGCACGGCAACATCGCCGTGCTCACCATGAACCATCCCGAAGTGCTGAACGCCGCTTCCGTGAAGATGGTGTACGGCATGATCGACGCGGTGGAGCACATCGAGAAATCCGGTGAATTCCGCGCGCTGGTTCTCACCGGTGAAGGCCGCGGATTCTGCGCCGGCGCCAATCTCACCGAAGTGCCGGACGAAGGCGCGCAACGCGGCGGGGTCGGCTCCGCACTGGAAGTTGCCTATCATCCGCTGCTCCGCCGCTTCCGCGATCTGAAGATGCCGATGATCACCGCCGTGAACGGCGCCGCTGCCGGTGTCGGCATGAGCCTCGCGCTGATGGGCGACATCATCATGGCCGCGCGCTCGGCATATTTCCTCCAAGCTTTCGCGCGCATCGGCCTTGTGCCGGATGGCGGATCGACATGGCTGTTGCCGCGCCTCGTCGGTCTGGCGCGCGCCAAGGAACTTTCACTGCTCGCCGAAAAGCTTCCCGCCGAGAAAGCGCTGGAATGGGGCCTCATCAACCGCGTCAGTGATGATGGCGCACTGATGGACGACGCTCTCAAACTGGCACAGCGGCTGGCCGATGGTCCGACGCAGACCCTCGCCCTGATCCGCAAGCTCTATTGGGACAGCCCGCACAATTCGTATGAAGTGCAGCTCGACCAGGAAAAGCAGTCGCAGCAAAAAGCCGGAAAGACGAAGGATTTCGTCGAAGGCGTCACGGCGTTTAGCCAGAAGCGGCCGGCGAAATTCAAAGGCGAATAAGCGCCGCTAGTGGGTTTTTCCACTAGTCCTGACGGCGCCATAATGCTGCGGCGCAAGAACCATGCGTCACGCGGACGTGAAGCGAAACATCGCTTCGCTCCACAAAAGCGCGCCTTGCGCCCACTGGCAAAAAGCGGCCCTAATCCTACTTAAGAAAAGCGTCCGGTCGGGATTCGGCCAGGGCGGCAGGGGTTTTTTGGGCACTTATCAATCTGGGAGTTTGAATATGCGACGGAGCCTTATCGCGCTCGCGGGCGTGGCATGCGCCGCCTGTGTCAGCGTTGCCGCTTTGGCGGCCACCGGCCACACACAATATGGAACATGGGGCGTAGACCTGTCCGCGATGGACAAGAGCGTGAAACCCGGCGACGACTTCTTCAACTATGTGAACGGCAGCTGGTACAAAAAGGCCGTCATTCCGCCGGACCGCTCCAGCATCGGCTCTTTCATTGCGCTGCGCATCTCCAGCGAGAAGCGCATGCAGGAAATCGCAGCCTCTCTCGACGCGAAGCCTTACGATCAGCTTTCCGATGAAGAGAAGAAGCTGCGCGATCTGTATGACGCGTTCGTCGATCAGAAGCAGATCGACGCCGCCGGCTTGACGCCCGCGAAGGCCGATCTCGATTACATCGCAAACCTCAAGACCCTCAACGACGTCGCGACGGCAATGGGCCGTCCCGATCTCGGCCTCGACGGTCCCTTCGGCGGCGGCATCGGCGTCGATCCGAAAGACCCGATGAAATACCAGGTCGCTCTCGAGCAATCCGGCCTCGCCATGCCCGACCGCGACTACTACCTGAAGACCGACGAGGAAATGGTGAAGGCGCAGAACGCTTATAAAGCGCATCTGGTGAAGGTGTTCACCATGGTGGGCCTGAGCGATCCCGACAAGCGCGCCGCCGCCGTGTACGACCTCGAGCACAAGCTTGCGGAAGTCATGTGGTCTCGCGAGCAGGATCGCGATATCGACGCCATCATCAATCCGATGACACTGACGCAGATCAAGGCGCTGGCGCCGAAATTCCCGTGGGACGCTTATTTCAAGGCCTCCACCATTCCGGCGGTCAACGCGCAGGGCGAGCGCATCATCAATGTCAGCGAGAAGTCGGCATTCCCGAAGATCGCGGAAGTGTTCGCCGCTACACCGGTGTCGGTGTGGCGCGATTACCTGACGGCGCATTACATCCATACCTACGCGGCCTACCTGCCATCGTCTTTCGACGATGAGAACTTCGCGTTCTACAGCACGGTTCTGCAGGGCACCACGCAGCAGCTTCCGCGCGCGACGCGCGCCACGCATCTGCTGGACGGCGCGATGGGTGAAGCGCTCGGCAAGCTCTATGTCGCCAAGTACTTCCCGCCGGAAGCCAAGGCAAAGGCCGTCGATCTGGTGAACAACCTGCTCAAGGCTTACGACGCGGATATTCGCACGCTGGCATGGATGACGCCCGCGACGCGCGAGAAGGCGCTCTACAAGCTTCACCACTACACGGTGAAGATCGGCTATCCCGACACGTGGCGCGATTACTCCACGCTCGTGATCAAGCGCGACGATCTTCTGGGTGACATCAAGCGTGCCAACCTGTTCGAGTTCAACCGCCAGCTCGTGCGCATCGACCGGCCGGTGGACAAGACCGAATGGGGCATGTCGCCGCCGACGGTGAACGCTTACTACAACCCGCAAGCCAACGAGATCGTGTTCCCGGCCGCCATCCTGCAGCCGCCGTTCTTCGATCCGAATGCGGACGACGCCGTGAACTATGGCGGCATCGGGGCTGTGATCGGTCACGAGATCAGCCACGGCTTCGACGATCAGGGCGCGAAGTTCGACGCCATGGGTGCGGTGTCCAACTGGTGGACGCCAGAAGATGCGAAGGCGTTCCAGGATCGCGTGAAGGCGCTGGGTGCGCAGTACGATGCGTATGAGCCGTTGCCGGGCCTGCATATCAAGGGCAACAACACGATGGGCGAGAACATCGCCGACAATGCCGGCATCACCATAGCGCTCAAGGCCTATCATATCTCGCTGAAAGGCAAGAAGGCGAAGGTGATCGACGGTTACACCGGCGACCAGCGCTTCTATCTCGGCTTCGGCCAGATCTGGCAGGCCAAGATGCGAGACGGTGCGCTGCGCCAGCAGGTGCTCTCCAACGAGCACAGCCCTGGCCAGTTCCGCGCCATCGGCGCAACGCGCAATCAGGACGAGTGGTATGCCGCGTTCCCGGATATCAAGCCGGGGCAGAAATACTACCTCGCGCCCGAACAGCGCGTGCATTTCTGGTAATCATGACAGCGCCGCGGAGGAGACTCCGCGGCGCTTTTTCTTTGTCCGGGAGAATCCGATGAAACACCGCCTTCTACTCGCCGCCCTGCTCGTTTCGACCAGCACCGCGTTCGCCGCCGACACCACCGCCAATGGGCCGCAGATCAAGCCTTGGGGCATCTATCTCAATTACGTGGATACCGCGCAGAAGCCGGGCGACGATTTCTTCGCCTATGGCAACGGTGGTTGGCTGAAAACCGCCAAGATCCCGTCGGATCGCAGCTATGCCGGTGTGAATCTTGAGATCGACAAGCAGAACGAGGCGCGGCTGAGAGGTATCGTCCACGATCTTTCCACGCGCAAGGATTTGTCGCCGGAGGAAACCAAGCTCCGCGACTTCTACAATGCCTTCGTGGACCAGAAGACGATCGACGCCGCCGGACTGAAGCCCGCGCAGGCCGATCTCGCGCACATCGCCGCGCTGAAGACGCCCGAGGATGTGGCGCGCGCGATGGGGGACCCCGCGCTGTCGCTGGACGGCCCTTTCACGATGTATATCGCGCCAGACGACAAGCACCCCACCGCCTATGCCGTCGATCTGACGCAATCGGGCCTCGGCTTGCCGGATCGCGATTATTATCTGCGCAACGACAAGGAAATCGTCGCGACGCGCGAAACTTATAAGAAATACATCGCGCAGATGCTGGGCTTTGCCGGCGCAAAGGATGCCACCGCGCGCGCGGCCGCCGTGTTCAAGCTCGAAAACGACATGGCCGTCGCGCATTGGGCGGCGGAAGATCGACGCGATCCCGACAAGGTGTACAACCCGGTGACGGTTGCGGACCTGCAGAAGCTGGCGCCGCAATTCCCGTGGGCCGCTTATGTCGCATCCGCGGGCATTTCGCCCAATTCTCCCAAGGGACCGCGCACCTTGATCGTGGCGGAGAAATCCGCTTTCCCGAAGCTGGCCGCCATCTTCGCCGCCACGCCCGTTTCGGTCTGGCGCGATTATCTGACGGTGCATTACCTACACGGCTTCGCGAACTATCTGCCCAAGAACATCGACGATGCGAATTTCGCGATGTACGGGCAGACGATCCGTGGGCAGAAGCAGCAGCTCGACCGCCAGACGCGCGGCATCCACCTGCTCGATGACGAGATGGGTGAAGCGCTGGGCAAGATGTACACGGCCAAATACTTCCCGCCCGAAGCCAAGGCGAAGGCGAAGCTGCTGGTCGATAACCTGATGAAAGCCTATGAGGCCGACATCAAAACCCTGTCCTGGATGACACCGGCGACGCGCGAAAAAGCGCTGAACAAGCTGCATCATTACATTCTGAAGATCGGCTATCCCGATACGTGGCGCGATTATTCCGCGCTCACCATCGTGCCGGGCCAGATCCTGCAGGATGTGAAGAACGCCACCGTGTTCGAATGGAACCGCGAGCTGAAGCGCATCGACAAGCCGGTGGACCGCGCCGAATGGGGCATGTCACCGCCGACCAACAACGCCTATTACAACCCGACCACCAACGAGATCTGCTTCCCCGCGGGCATCTTGCAGCCGCCTTACTTCGACGCGAAAGCGGATGATGCGGCGAACTATGGCGGCATCGGCGCCACCATCGGCCATGAGATCAGCCATGGCTTCGACGACCAAGGCGCCAAATACGATTGGGACGGCACCCTGCGCGACTGGTGGACGGCGCAGGACAAGAAGAACTTTGAAGCCAAAACCGATGCCATCGCCAAACAGTACGATCAGTACGAGCCCCTGCCCGGCATCCACATCAAGGGCAAGCTGACCAATGGCGAGAACATCGCGGACATCGCGGGCCTCGTGATCGCCTACAAGGCCTATCACATCGCGCTGGGCGGCAAGCCCGCGCCGGTGCTGAACGGCATGACCGGCGATCAGCGCTTCTATGTCGCCTATGCGCAAAGCTGGCGCGAAATCCGCAGCGCCGGCACCACGCGCGCGCAACTGTTGAGCAACCCGCACAGCCCCGCCGCGTATCGCGTGAACGGCGTCGTGCGGAACGACAATGGCTGGTACGCCGCATTCCCCGCGATCAAGCCGGGCGATAAGTACTATCTGCCACCGGACAAGCGCGTGCCTGTTTGGTGATTTCGTAAAAGCCGTCCGGTTCAGCGAGGGAGCGAACGCGAGACCGGACGGCCCTTCAACTGGGAGAAAATGAAATGAAGCGTTTCGCGTTCACGATCAGCGCCCTGGCGTTGACGGGCTTGCTTGCCACGGCCGACGCCCAGCCGGCGGCAAAGCCCACCTTCGGCGCCTGGGGCGTCGATCTGTCCGGCATGGACAAATCCGTAAAACCCGGCGACGACTTCTTCGACTACGCCAACGGCACCTGGTTCAAGAACGCGGTGATCCCGGCGGACCGCACCTCCACCGGATCGTTCCAGGACCTGCAGATCCTCAGCGAAAAGCGCATGAAGGACATCGTGGCCGGGCTGGAAGCGAAGCCCTATGCGCAGCTCACCGATGAGCAGAAGAAAATCCGCGATCTCTATGACGCCTTCATGGACACCGCGCAGATCGAAAAGCGCGGCCTCGCGCCGGCCAAGAAGGACCTTGCCCGGTTCGCATCGCTGAAAACGGTGGACGATGTCGCGTGCGCGATGGGCGATCCTGCCGTTCCCGCCGACAGCCTGTTCGGCACCTTCATAAACTCCGACGCGAAACGCCCCAACCAATATGTGATGCTCGTCACCCAGTCCGGCCTCGGCATGCCGAACCGCGACTATTACCTGAAAGACGATCCCGCCCTCGCCCAGACGCGCGATGCCTATCGCAAATATCTCGTGACGATGCTGACGCTGGCCGGCGAGAAGGATGCGCAGAAGCGCGGCGATGCGGTGTTCGCTCTGGAAACCGGGATCGCGAAGATCCATTGGACCGCGGTCGAGCGCCGAAACGCGGACAAAACCTACAACCCGATGACGGAAGCCGAACTCGCGGCCTATGCGCCGGGCTTTCCGTGGGCCACGTTCTTCGCCGCCGAAGGTCTTTCCGCGAAAGGCCCGAAGGGTGACCGCCATATCGTCGTGCGCGAGAACACCGCGTTCCCCGGGCTCGCCAAGCTGTTCGCCGCCACGCCGGTTTCCGTATGGCGCGATTTCCTGACGGTGCATTACCTGCACAACATGTCGGCCTATCTGCCCAAAGCCTTCGACGACGCTGATTTCGATTTCTACGGCAAGGTTCTGGGCGGCCAGACAGAGCAGCTTCCGCGCGACACCCGCGCGGTGCATCTGATCGACCGGCGCCTCGGCCATCCGCTCGGCAAGCTCTATGTCGCCAAATATTTCCCGCCGGAATCCAAGGCGAAAGTGGAAGCACTCGTCGCCAATCTGCTGAAGGCCTATGACGCCGACATCCGCGAAATCGACTGGATGACCGACGCGACCAAAGAGAAGGCTTTGGACAAGCTGCATCACTTCACGCCGCATGTGGGCTATCCCGACAAGTGGCGCGATTTCTCGGGCCTCGACATCCAGCGCGACGATCTCGTCGGCGATATCGAGCGCAGCAATATGTTCGAGTGGCACTATCGCCTGGACCGCATCGATCAGCCGGTGGACCGCGACGAATGGGGCATGACGCCGCCCACCATCAACGCCTATTACACGCCGGTTCTGAATTCGATCTTCTTCCCCGCCGCGATCCTGCAGCCGCCATTCTTCGATCCCAATGCGGACGATGCGGTGAATTATGGCGGCATCGGCGCGGTGATGGGCCACGAGATCGGCCACGGCTTCGACGATCAAGGCAGCAAATATACCGGCCTCGGCGTGCTCGAAAGCTGGTGGACGGATGCGGATCGGCAGGCGTTCGAACAGCGCGTCTCCAATCTCGGCGCGCAATACGACTCCTATGAGGGCCTGCCCGGCCTGCATGTGCAGGGCAAGCTGACCATGGGCGAGAACATCGGCGACCTGTCCGGCCTTTCGATCTCGTTGCAGGCCTATCACGTCTCGCTGAACGGCAAGAAAGCGCCGGTGTTGGATGGTTACACGGGAGACCAGCGCTACTTTCTCGGCTTCGCGCAGATCTGGCGCGGCAAATACCGCGACGGTGCCATGCGCCAGCAAGTGCTGAGCAACCCGCACAGCCCGCCGCATTGGCGCGTCGTTGGCCCCACGCGCAACATCGACGCTTGGTACAAGGCGTTCGATGTGAAGGCAGGCGACAAATACTACCTTGCACCCGATCAACGCGTGCACCTGTGGTGATCTAACTTTCCTCCCCTGTTTACGGGAGAGGAGGCGAACAAAGTGAGCCGGAGGGGGCCTTCGCGCGAAAGTCCCCTCCGCTTCGCTCGCGATGCTCGCGCAGCGCGGCGACGCTGTCGCTACCGCCCCCCGTAAACGGGGGAGGAAATTAGCGCTTCTTCTTTTTCTTCGCCGTCTTTCCCGGCCGCGCCTGCTTCGCCCGTTTCTTCTGCTCCGTCGGCGAATTGCGCATCGCCTCCAACGCGATCCGCGCCCACGCCGCCAGTTCTTCGGGATCGTCATAGAGCCGCTCCGGCAGCGCATACCAGTGCGTGGCGATCATCTCGTTTTTGCTGCGCTTCAGGAACGTGAACGGCTTGCACCCCTCCGCGACAAACGCCGCGCGTGTCTTTTCATTGGTATGGAAATAGATGATGTCATCGAACACCATCCCGATCATCACGTCGTCCGCGACAATCCCCTCCCCGCCAAAGAACCGGCGGAGCTTTATCGGCCCGAATTCGGAAAACAGATCGTCGAAACGGTGCGCGTCCATCGTCCAGCCCGGCAGTTCCGGGCGTCACTCTAACGGGAAACCCGCCAAAAGCGACGCTGCGGCACCTCACCGCCGCTTTCATTCCCCCGCCGCTCTGGTGCAAGCTGTGCGTGGAAAACCATAGGTGAGACGATGAACACAGCACCCCGCGCCAACACGATGTTCGGCTTCAACCCGGCCGACGATCTGAACGATCTGCGCATGAGCGAAAAGGCGATGCCGCTTCTGGCGCACGTCAAGAAGTTCATCGCCGAAACGGTCGTGCCGATGAGCGAGGAGTTCTATCGCCTCGGCGAAAACAAGAAGGACCGCTGGAGCTTCGCCCCCGGCCAGCTCGAAGTTCTGGAGAAGGCCAAGAACAAAGCCAAAGCAGAAGGCCTGTGGAATTTCTTTCTGCCCGACGCCGAAACCGGCGAAGGCCTGAGCAATCTGGATTACGCCTATATCGCCGTCGAACTCGGCAAGGCCGCCCTCGCCTCGGAGACGATGAACTGCGCCGCGCCCGATACCGGCAATATGGAAGTGCTGGAACGCGTCGGCACGCCGGAGCAGAAAGACCGCTGGCTGAAGCCGCTGCTGAACGGCGAAATCCGCTCCGCTTACGCGATGACCGAGCCGGATGTCGCCTCCTCCGACGCCAAGAACATCCGCACCCGCGCGGTGCGCGACGGCAAGGACTGGGTCATCAACGGCGAGAAATATTACATCTCCGGCGCCGGCGATCCGCGCTGCAAGATCATGATCGTGATGGTGCAGACCAACCCGGATGGCCCGTCGCACCAGCAGCAATCGCAGATCCTGGTTCCCACCGACACGCCCGGCGTGAAGATCCTCGGCCCCATGGAAGTGTTCGGCCACGATCATGCGCCGCGCGGCCACATGCACATCAAGTTCGAGAATGTGCGCGTGCCCTATGAGAACATCCTTCTCGGCGAAGGCCGCGGCTTCGAAATCAGCCAGGTGCGCCTCGGCCCCGGCCGCATCCATCACTGCATGCGCACCATCGGCAAGGCCGAACAGGCGCTGGATTTGATGGTGTCGCGCGGGCTTTCGCGCGAAGCCTTCGGCAAGCCGCTCATCATGCTGGGCAAGAACCTCGAACTCGTATCGCGCGCGCGCATCGAGATCGAAGCCATGCGCCTGATGGTGCTGAAAGCCGCGAAAGCGATGGACGTGCTGGGCAACAAGCAGGCGCGCATCTGGGTCAGCATGGTCAAGGCGATGGTGCCGGAAAAGGCCTGCCAGATCATCGACCAGGCCATCCAGATCCACGGCGCCACCGGCATCTCGCAATGGACGCCGCTGGCCGAGCTTTACACCGACGTCCGCCACCTGCGCTTCGCGGATGGCCCGGATGAGGTGCACCACATGGTGGTGGGGCGCAACGAGCTGCGGTGATTGCGTAGCGCGCCAGGAAAATCGCGCCCTAAATCAAATCGTCATGGCCGGGCTTGTCCCGGCCATCCATTTTCCAGAAGCAGAAGAGAATTGGGTATTCCGCCGCCGAATTTCGGATTTTGCGGCTACCCTTCAGATTTCTTCCGTGTTTGCCGCTGCTTCTGCATCATGTCAAACATGGGTTTGATCTGAGCCATTATTCGAGCATTCTCTTCTGGAGAAATAGGATCACGAGGCTTATTCGCGTTAGTACGCCATCCTGGCATTTGGTGGTCATATGCCCTCGTGACGGCATTATTCATCTCTGGGGGCGGAAAGTTCGCAAAGGACGCCGTGCCTCGTTTGCGCACGTCTTCGGAGACCGAATCCCAACAATCGGCTATTTCTGCCAACGCACTTTTCATCTCAGTTCCGAGAGCAAAGAAGTTGTGGGGCATGAAGAAATGCTGAGACGCTTCGACGTGCAGCGCATCAGAGCTACAAAAAGTATGAGCAAACGGAAGATATTTTAAATATTCGATATCAATGCGATTTGTATCGCGCGTAGATATGACGCCATTTGCAAGGCCAACTAGAAAATACAATTCAATACGCAATATATGATAAGCGTAGGGAAAGAACCTTTTCAGAGATGGTTGGTTGAATCGACGCCAAGCTTGCACCGCTATATCGAATTGCCGCTGATCCAAATCAGCGATTTCAAATAGACCTTTGAAGAAAGAAAAATCCCGCCCAACTAGAGCTGCGTCCACAATCTTTATTAAATCACCCGCTCCCTTTATGTTGGGATTGCGAAGAGACTTCAAACTTCGAAACATTTTCTCCAGCTGGATTTTGCTTATACCGTCCCGCCAGACTGAAGCTTGTTCGTGCTCCAATTGAGAAAAGTTGCCGTTCTGCCAGCGTTCGATAATTTCTTGAGTAGGTGTCGAATCGACGTAAAGCGCTCGTTCGCCATTTGGCAGATCAATAAGTTCAGAATTGACGTCGAAAATCTGCCCCGTCAGAGGAACTCGATGTCCTAAAAGCTCACTTCTCATTAATTCCTGAGCGCCCACGCTCGGATGAACGGCATGCGAGATGAGTTTTCTCGCTAAAAATCTTACGTCATCCTCCGCCGAAGTAGTTGCAGGCTTTTTCTTTTTTAAATCCGCGATTAGTTCGGCAAAAAAGACGGGCGGGACATTCACTCGGAAATGATGGCACATCCATTTCGCTTCGCGAGGCGACAACGCCTGCAAAGCAGATTTATCGATAAGTAAAGTCAAATATTGCACAGCTTAATGACCTAAGCCCGCTTCTCGATCTTCTTCTCCAGCGCGGCGATGAGTTTTGCGCGCTCCGCCCGGCCCATCGCGCTCCAGCGTTTCACGGCGGAGGCGCTCATGCGGATGGAAACCACCTGTTTGGGGTTTTCCAGCTTGGGGCGTCCGCGCAAAGCCTTGATCGCTTCGGCCATGCCGGGCGTCAACTCCGTCATCGGCCGCATTTGCGCGAACATCTCCGGCGTGATCTCCGGCGATTCATCGTCCACGATTACTTTCCGAGCCATGTCTTTGCTTCCTTTTCCGTCGCGAGCCTGAGGCTAATGATCCGCCACATCACATCGGTTCCCGAATAAACCAACGCCACCAATTTCCCGCGCATCAGTCCCAAAGACAGATAGCGCGGCTCCGGATAGGCGAACTTCGGATCGGTCAGCCCGCGTCTGTCTTCAAACGTCAGTGCGCTGGTTTCATCGAAGTCCACCACATGCGCGAAATCCAAGCCGTGCTTCTGCAGGTTGGAGCGGCGCTTGGCTTCGTCCCAGGTGAGCCGCCTCATCCGCGCACAATAAAAGTATTACGAAAAATCGAAGGCGTCAATAAACGTAATACGGAAAGTGAGGCTGATCCTGCGGGAAACATCGGATTTCTCCTGCTTTATCAGATACATATCTATATTCCTAAAAACAACTTGTAATCCTATATTGTTCTCTATATGTTCTCATACTTCCCCAAGAGATTCAACCCATGCCGACCTAGATCCACCGCAAGAACAGACAGGTAAGGGAGCCAGCTTGCGGGCATCCCGCGCGGAAAACGGAACGCCTGCCCCACTCGCGCCGGAGCAGCATTTCGTGGACCGCATGGAAACCGGGGAGGTTGAAGTGAAGCCCCGCCGCCGATATCCGCCGGGGCTTTTCTTTTATCTACGCCGTCATGGCCGGGCTTGACCCGGCCACCCATCCCGCCCGCGTCCGCGGGCGGAAGAGTCCTTTGGGCTCACCGACGTTCGCCCGATGGGTGGCCGGCTCGGGGGCCGGCCATGACGACAGGGAGAAAACTCAATCCACCTTCGCCGGCGTGATCGATACGCTTTCGCCGCAGCCGCAGGCGGCCGTCTGGTTCGGATTGTTGAACACGAAGCGCGCGCCGAATTTCTCCTGCACGAAATCCATCTCGGTGCCGATGAGGAACATGATCGCCTTGGGATCGATGAACACCTTCACGCCCTTGTCCTCGACCACTTCCTCGAAAGGCTGCGCGGTTTCGGCGTAATCCATCGTGTAGCTCATGCCCGCGCAGCCGCCATTCTCGACGCCCACGCGAACGCCCTGATATTTGCCCTCGGCATTCGCCATGATCTCGCGGATGCGCACCGCCGCCGCATCCGAAAGGCGGATCGCCTTGGGACGTTCGCGGCGGGGTTTGGTGGTCGTGTTCACAGCGGTTGTCATCTAACAACTCCTGCAAAAAGCGAGTAGCGAATGGCGAGGTGCGAATAGACATTCGCCGCACCACCGTTCATTTCTTCCCTATTCGCCATTCGCTACTCGCTATTCGCTATTCGCTTTCTTCAGTACATATTCAATTCGAGTTTCGCGCTCTCGCTCATGCAGTCCGGCGTCCAGGGCGGATCGAAGGTCATGTTCACCGTGACGGTGCCGATACCTTCCACCGTTTCCAGCGCGGTCTTCACCATCACCGGCATTTCGCCGGCCACCGGGCATGCCGGGGCGGTCAGCGTCATGTCCACGGTCACGTCCTTGTTGTCCGCGACATCGACCTTATAGATAAGACCGAGTTCGTAGATGTCCACCGGGATCTCCGGATCGTAAACCGTCTTCAGCGCGGCCACGAGCTTTTCCGTGAACAACTCGAGTTCCTCGGCGGACAAAGCGCCAGAGTCTTTAGAAGCTTCTATCTTCTGGGCTTCCGCGTTCATGCCGTTGCGGCGCTTTCGCCGCCCTCCAATGCCGATTTCATCGTATGCCATGCCAGCGTGGCGCATTTCACGCGCATCGGAAATGCCGACACACCGGCCATCACATCCAGCATCTCGCGATCGTCGCCTTTCAGGTCCGTGGCGTCCTCGCCCTTCACCAGGTGCAGGAACCCGCCCATCAGCTTTTCCGCTTCCGCGACGGTGCGGCCCACAACCATGTCCGTCATCATCGACGCCGAAGCCTGGCTGATCGCGCAGCCTTTGCCTTCGAACTTGATGGCGGCGATACGGTCGTTCGCATCCACGATCAGGTTGATCTTCACCCGGTCGCCGCAGAGCGGGTTGTGGCCCTCGGCGGTGTTGGTGGCGCCTTCCAGCGGTCCGAAATGGCGCGGGTGCTTGGAGTGATCGAGGATCACATCCTGGTAAAGCTCGCGAAGAGAGTCATCCATCATTCTAGCTCAAAATCTTTCGCGCCTTGGCGAGCGCTGCGATCAGCGCATCCACGTCGGCGCGTGTGTTGTACATGGCGAAGGAAGCCCGGCTGGTCGAAGCCACACCGAAGCGCTCCATCAGCGGTTGCGCGCAATGATGCCCGGCGCGCACCGCCACGCCTTCCCTATCCAATATGGTGGCGACATCGTGCGCATGCATCCCCTCGGTCTCAAAAGAGAGGATCGCGCCCTTGCCCGGCGCATCGCCGATCACCCGCAACCAGTTGAATTCGCGGACCGCTTCGCGGGCATAGGTGAGCAGATCATGCTCATGCGCGCGGACGGCCTCACGGTCGAAGGAACGCATATAATCGATCGCCGCCGCCAGACCGACGCTCTCGATGATCGGCGGCGTGCCCGCCTCGAACCGCGCCGGCGGATCGGCATAGGTGACGATGTCACGCGTGACTTCGCGGATCATCTCGCCGCCACCATTGAACGGCCGCATGGCCTTCAGATGCGCGCGCTTGCCATAGAGCGCGCCGATACCCGTCGGCCCATAAAGCTTGTGGCCGGTGATGGCATAGAAATCGATATCCAGCGCCTGCACGTCCACGATCTCATGCACCGCGCCCTGGCATCCATCCGCCAGCACCGGCACGCCTTTGGCGTGCGCCCGCGCCACAATCTCTTTCAGCGGCGTCACCGTGCCCAGCACGTTCGACATATGCGTGATCGCAACCAACTTGGTCTTCGGCCCGATGGCGGCATCCAATGCCTCGACATCCAGCGAACCGTCATCGCGCAGATCGACCCAACGCAGCACCGCGCCTTGGCGCTCGCGCAAGAAATGCCACGGCACGATGTTGGAGTGATGCTCCATCACCGACAGCACGATCTCGTCGCCCGGCTGAATACGTGGCGCGAGATAGGAATAGGAGACAAGATTGATCGCTTCGGTGCCGCCCTTGGTGAAAACGATCTCGTCTTCACGTTTGGCGTTCAGAAACTTCTGCACTGTGCGGCGCGCCGCTTCGTAACGGTCCGTCGATTGGGCGGAGAGATAATGTACCCCACGATGGACGTTGGCGTATTCGCTGCTCGCGAAATCGCGCATCGCATCCAGCACCTGCTTCGGCTTCTGCGCCGAGGCCGCGCTGTCCAGATAGACGAGCGGCTTGCCGTAAACCGGCTTGGCGAAAATCTCGAAATCGGCGCGGGCCGCCAGCGGATCGAAGCCGGCTTTGATGGTTTTGGGGATCGCCGTCACGACAATCCCTCCAGCGCCGCATCAACCGTCTGCCACACGGAGGCGCGAACGGTTTCGTTCTCGATCTGCTCGACCGCATCGCCGATAAAAGCGCGCATCAACAGCGCACGGGCTTCGGTTTCCGGAATGCCGCGCGAGCGCAGATAGAACAGCGACTCCGCATCCAGATCCCCGACGGCCGCGCCATGGGCGCATTGCACATCGTCGGCGAGGATTTCCAGTTCCGGCTTCAAATCGATCTCGGCGCGATTGCCCACCAACAGGCCTTTGGCGGTCTGGCGGCTGTCCGATCCGTTCGCGCCTTGGGCGACCGTAACCTTGCCCTGATAGACGCCGCGTCCCTGCCCGCCAGCCACATATTTGAAGAGCTGCGTGCTCAGCGTCTTGCCGCTGGCATGGATGACATGCGCTGTCACATCGGCATGACCGTCATTCAGCGCGCCAACGCCGGAGAGATGCGTCTGCGCCCCCGCGCCATCCAGCGCAATATGCAATTCGGTGCGCGAAAGCCTGCCGCCGAAATCCGCGAAATGGGCGCGATACGTGGCATCCTTCGCGATTGTTACCGCGATCTCACAGACGCGGATGGCCTGTGCGGCTTTTGGTGTGAGCCGCGTCTGCGTCAACCGCGCGTTCGGGCCGAGCACAAGCTCTTCACCCACATTCTGGAAGCCGGAAAATTCACCGACCTCTTCGATCAGCGTGAGTGCGGCGTTCTCTTCCAGCACGACCAGCACCCGCGCCTGCCCTTCGCCGGAAAAACGAACGCGAACCTCGCCGCTGCTATTCTTCGCAACACGCAACGCAAAGCCACTCTTCGCGAAAGCCAGCGAAGCTGCTTCCATCGCGCCGGTATTGCTCAGCGAGCCAAGGCGCTGTTGCACCCAGTCAGGCGGATTGCCGGCCGCGAGATCGAACAATTCCACGCCTTGCGGCAGCGCTTCAACCGCCCACTTCGCGGCACCGGCCCGCTCGACCTTGTCGGCATCCAGCACCGCGTGAAGATCGCTATATTTCCATTCTTCCACGCGGCGATGCGGCACGCCCTTCACGCGAAAGGCTTCGATAGCCTTCGCGCGGCGCGCATCGAGCGTGGAGACGGGCGCGTTCATGCCGCATCCCTGATGATCTGCTCGTAGCCTTTGGCTTCGAGTTCGTGCGCCAGTTCCTTGCCGCCTTCCTTGATGATGCGGCCCGCGGACAGCACATGCACCCGGTCGGGCACGATGTAATCCAGCAGGCGCTGATAATGCGTGATGACCAGCATCGCGCGATCCGGCGCGCGCAGGGCGTTCACGCCTTCGGCCACCAGCTTCAGCGCGTCGATATCGAGGCCGGAATCGGTTTCATCGAGGACGGCCAGCGCGGGTTGGAACAGCGCCATCTGGAGAATCTCCAACCGCTTCTTCTCGCCGCCGGAGAAACCGACATTGAGCGCGCGCTTCAGCATCTCTTCGGAGACTTTCATCGTCGCCGCTTTCTCGCGGACAAGGCGCAGCACACCGACGGCGTCCACTTCCTTCTCGCCGCGCGCGCGTCGTTGCGCATTCAGCGCGGTCTTGAGGAAGGTGATCGTCGTGACGCCCGGAATCTCCACCGGATATTGCATGGCAAGGAACACGCCCTTTGCGGCGCGTTGATCCGGCGACAGCGCGGTCAGGTCCTCGCCTTTGTAGGTGATCGAGCCGCCGGTGATTTCGTAACCGGCGCGGCCCGCCAGAATATAAGACAGTGTGGACTTGCCCGAACCGTTCGGCCCCATGATGGCATGCACCTCGCCCGCGCCGACGCTGAGCGTCAGCCCTTTGAGGATTTCCTTATCGCCCACCTTGGCGTGAAGGTTCTTGATCTCAAGCATATCTATCTGTTCCACGACTTAAATTGGATGCCTATCGCGATACCGAGAGCCGTTCCGATGGCAATTCCAAAGATCATGTTGTGCAAAGCAACACCCAGCACGACACCGATAGCAATCCCGATGGCGATACCCATGGACAAGCCGAACGATCTCTTGGCTTTATGTTGCTCACTCATCCGACGCTCCCTTCCAGACTAATGCTGACGAGCTTTTGTGCTTCCACGGCGAATTCCATGGGGAGTTGCTGCAGCACTTCCTTGCAGAAGCCGTTGACGATGAGCGATACCGCCTCATCCTGCGGGATGCCGCGCTGTAGGCAATAAAACAATTGATCTTCGGCGATCTTGGAGGTCGTCGCCTCATGCTCGATGCGCGCGGTGGGATTGCGCGCTTCGATATAGGGAACCGTATGCGCGCCGCATTCACCGCCGATCAGCAACGAGTCGCATTGGGTGTAGTTGCGCGCCTTCTCCGCCTTCGGATGCACACTCACCAAACCGCGATAGGTATTCTGCGCTTTACCCGCGCTGATACCCTTGGAGATGATCCGGCTCTTCGTGTTCTTGCCCAGATGGATCATCTTGGTGCCGGTATCGGCCTGCTGGAAATGATTGGCGATGGCGATGGAATAGAACTCGCCCACCGTGTCGTCGCCGCGCAGGATCACGCTGGGATATTTCCAGGTGATCGCCGAGCCAGTTTCCACCTGCGTCCATGAGATTTTGGATCGTGCGCCACGGCAATCGCCACGCTTGGTGACGAAGTTGTAGATGCCGCCCAGACCGTTCTCATCGCCCGGATACCAGTTCTGCACGGTGGAGTATTTGATCTCCGCGCCTTCCAGCGCGATCAACTCCACCACCGCGGCATGTAGCTGATTCTCATCGCGCTTCGGCGCGGTGCAGCCTTCCAGATAGGAAACGTAAGCGCCTTCATCCGCGATGATCAGCGTGCGCTCGAACTGGCCGGTGTTGTTGGCATTGATGCGGAAATAGGTGGACAGCTCCATCGGGCAGCGCACGCCTTTGGGCACATAGACAAACGTGCCGTCGGAGAACACCGCCGAATTCAGCGTCGCGAAGAAATTGTCGGATACCGGAACCACCGAGCCGAGATATTTCTTCACCAATTCGCTGTGATCGCGGATGGCTTCGGAGATCGCACAGAAGATCACGCCCGCTTCGTTCAGCTTGTCCTTGAACGTCGTCGCTACCGATACGGAGTCGAACACCGCATCCACCGCGACGCCAGCCAGCGCCATCTGCTCATGCAGCGGGATGCCGAGCTTCTTGTAGGTTTCCAGCAGCTTGGGATCGACTTCGTCCAACGACTGCTTCTTGGGCGTGTTCTTCGGCGCCGCGTAGTAATAGGCATCCTGGTAATCGATCTTCGGGTAATGCACCCGCGCCCAATTCGGCTCGCGCATTTCCTTCCAGCGGGCGAAGGCGCCGAGGCGCCATTCCAGCATCCAGCCCGGCTCATTCTTCTTGGCCGAGATGTATTTGACGGTATCTTCGCTCAGCCCCTTGGGCGCGCGCTCCATCTCTATATCGGTGACGAAGCCGTATTTGTACTTGTCACCAAGCTCAGCGACTTTTTCCCGGGTTTCGATCGCGGCCATCAGGCGCCTCCCGCGGCGGCGAGCGCCAGCTTGCGGCCCATCAACCGGTTCAACGAATGGATCAGCGCATCGATTTCGGTCACGCCATGCTCCGGCCCGAAGCTTGCGCGCAAAGCGCAACGCGCCAGGCTTTCATCGACGTTCATCGCTTCCAGCACATGCGACGGTGAAACCTTGCCGGACGAACAGGCCGCGCCCGAGCTGACGCAGATACCGTCCAGATCCAAGGCCATCAGCGTGTTCTCTGCCTGCAACTGCGGAATGGCGAAGCAGGACAAATTCTTCTGCCGCACTTCATGGGTACCGAACACAACCGCGTTCGGCTCCAAATTGCGCAACGACTCTTCGAAATAGGTGCGCAGCACGCCCACATGCTCGCTCTCGGCGTCGAAATTTGCTTGCAGAGCGCGCGCGGCGGCGCCGAAGCCGACAATGCCGATCAGATTCTGTGTTCCGGCGCGACGACGCATCTCCTGGACGCCACTAAACAGCGGTGCCAGCGGCGCGGTCTCCCGCGCAATCAGAGCGCCCGCACCCTGCGGTCCGCCGATCTTGTGTGAGGCGAGCGAGAGATAATCCGCACCCCAAGCAGAGAAGCGAACCGGACTATAGCCAGCCGACACCGCATCCACATGCAGCAGCGCACCCTCACCGCCTTCGGTGCGCAGGATCGTGGCCATCGCCGCGATGTCTTCGATCACGCCAGTCTCGTTGTTGGCGAAGATCAGCGAAACGAGAACGCGGCCCTTGCCGTTCATCAACAGCGAGCGAAACGTTTTCGGATCGATGCGGCCATGTTCGGTGACGGGAACGATCGTCAGCACGAGCCCCGGCGTTTTCTCCGCCAGATCCCGCGCCACCG
>Ga0207705_10000390_pt1 | contig 38824 bp, 43 predicted proteins | sample KBSC13metaG_FD_184314 | JGI IMG/M metagenome (GOLD analysis project Ga0207705, IMG submission 184314) | Corn rhizosphere microbial communities from Kellogg Biological Station, Michigan, USA - KBS C1-3 metaG (SPAdes) (version 2) | ecosystem: Host-associated > Plants > Roots > Rhizosphere > Soil ... | reverse complement strand
AGAATTCGACCTGGTGATGGATTTTCTTTATCAGAACGTGACGCCTATCGACGTCAATCACGCTGATCCCGAAATGCTGATGGCGGTGCTGCATGCGCCCCAGGCGGCGGTGGATGCCATCGTGACGCGCCGGCAGACCCGCCCCTTCAAGGATCTCAGCGATCTGGAGACTGTCCCAGGTCTCGATCGCGCGCTTCTGGATTCCAAGAAGCGGATGATCTTCTTCCAGTAGGAAGCTTGAAAACGAAAGCCCCGCCGGTCCAGGGGGAGCGGCGGGGCTTTGTCGTGCGAACCGTTTACCAGGGGGGTCGAACGGCTCGCGTATGCGACAGTGTTATCAAAGCAGAAGCGTCGCGCGGAACAAGAGAGGCCCTCTGCCTCCGCTCCGCATTTCTTGCACTGGGTGAGAGAAGAAACGCGCGCGGCTGATGCACCGGCCCCAAAATGGGATTCTTCTCTCAGTATGTGAAAGAGGAAAAATCGCCGCTTGCCGCGTGCGATTGCCGATGACCGGTCCGGCAATGTTTACAGCACGGCGTGATCCTCGAAGCGCCGTTTTTACCATTAAAAATTCCAGCAGGCACCATACCACATGTTGAGATCGTGGACGGAAGCTGCTAAGAGCGTCGCAAAACACAATAACAAGGATGCTGACGCCATGTCCCAGAAGAGCGGTCGTTCATGACCAAGAAGCCCGGTTCGACAAAGGCCAAGACCAAACAGGGTGGCGCCAAGCGCTGGCTGGGAAGCCAGACCCTGGTCCGTGGCCTTGAAGTGCTGGAGGCTGTGGCTTCCGGCGTCAATACGCTGTCCGATCTCGCCGCGACCGTGAAGCTCAATCGCAGCACGGCGCACCGGTTGGCCTCGACCCTGGTCGAAAAACGCTATCTGTCTTTTGTGCCGCGCTACGGCTACGGCCTGGGGCCCAAAACCCTGGAAGTCGGCTACCAGGCCAGGGTACAGCTCAGTGTTCCGCGGGTGGCGCGTGAACATCTCGAAAAGCTTGCGGCCCAGACCGGAGACACCGTCCATCTCGGCGTGCTGGATGGCAACCGCGCGCTGTATCTGGACAAGATACCGGGCCGCCGCCGGGTCGAAATCAGCTCGCGGGTCGGCGAATTGCAGCCACTGCGTTCCACCGGTCTCGGCAAGGCGCTCCTGCTGGACGAGGACGATGCCAAGCTGCGCGAATTCTACCGCTCCGAGAATGGCATCGGTCAGCCCTATGAGGTGGCGGAAGGGACTTGGATGCGCCGCATGCGCGATTATGCCAAGAACGGCTACGCCTTCGACCTGGAAGAAAATGAAGATCGCATCCGCTGCGTGGCGGCCCCAGTGCGCGATGCCACCGGCAAGATCCGGGCGGCTATCAGCGTCTCCAGCGCTGCCCATTACATGGACGATCAGCGCATGCAGACCCTGATAGACGATGTGCGCGGGGCGGCAGAGCAGATCAGCCACGAATTGGGGTGGGAGACGCAGGAAGCCGCACCCAAGAAAAAGAGCCGCCAGGCGGCCTGAAGCAGAGCCACGGACGGGCGGCGCGCCTGAACGGCGCCGCCGCGCTATGGCTTGGGGGTGACGGTGAAGATTTCCAAGGTCAAGGCGTTCCTGATCGCCAGTGATCTGACGGGCGGCAAGATCGTCACGCCGCCACGGCGGCCCGCCTGGACCGCCTCCGCGGAAGTGGCGGGGCCGATGTCCCGCTTTTCCCGCTTCAAGAAGCAGCGCTCCTTGTGGCGCCCGGCCATGCCATCTATCGGCTGCCTGGTGACCGCCGAGGACGGCAGCTGGGGCTTCGGCGCCAGCCGTTATGGCAACCCGGTTGCCAGCCTGATCAATGAGCATATTGGCCCGTTGCTGGTGGGCGAAAACGCCATGGCCACCGAGCAGCTGTGGGACATGATGCAGCGCCTGGCGTCTCCTTACGGCGCCATGGGGCTGGCCAGTTACGCGATCAGCGCCGTGGACTTTGCGCTGTGGGATCTCAAGGGCAAGCTCCTGCGCCGGCCGGTGTTCGAACTCTTGGGCGGACCGGCGCGCGAGAAGATCACGTGTTACGCCACCGGCAACGACACCGACTGGCATATGGAGCTTGGTTTTTCCGCGACCAAGCTGGCCTGTCCCTTCGGTCCCGCCGATGGTCTTGCCGGACTTGATGGCGATGAAGAGCTGGTGGCGCGCACCCGCGAGCTGATCGGGCCGAAGGTCGATCTGATGCTCGATTGCTGGATGGCGCTGGATGTCGAATTCACCGTGCGCCTGGCCGAGCGGCTGAAGCCTTACGGCCTGCGCTGGATCGAAGATTGCCTGATGCCCGACGACATGGATGGCTGGGATGTGCTGCGCCGCCGCCTGCCGTGGCAGGGGCTGGCGACGGGCGAGCACTGGTACACGCTGGCGCCATTCCTTTCGTCCATCAGCCGCCACAATGTGGATGTGTTCCAGCCTGACGTGGCCTGGGTGGGCGGCGTCACCGCCACGGTGAAAATCTGCCATCTGGCCGAGGCGGCCGGCGTGCCGGTCATTCCTCATGCGGCGATGAATTCTCCCTTCGGCCAGCATGTCTGCTACGCCATGCCCAATATTCCCTGGGGTGAATTCTTCCTAGGCAGCCCGCCAGGCGTGCCGCTGTCGGAAGTCACGCCATTCCCCGGCCAGGCGGTGCCGAAGGACGGCATGCTCGTCCCGAATGATGGTCCGGGTTTTGGCCTGGGGCTTACGCTGGACGATCTCGAACGGCTGAAAGTCTGATGCGGGTTCTGGACGCCGCCGCCGGCCGCGCCGCCGACAAGGCCATGCGCCATCTGCTGCCCTGGCTGCTCTTGATGTACATGCTGGCCTTTCTCGACCGCGCCAATCTCGGCTTTGCCAAGAACGCCTTTCAGGCTTCGACGGGCATCAGCGAGGCGGCTTACGCGTTTGGGGTGGGGATTTTCTCGGTCGCCTATTCCTCGATCGAGGTTCCCAGCAACATCCTGATGCACCGTTTCGGGGCGCGCCGCTGGCTGTCGCGCATCATGGTCACCTGGGGATTGGTGTCGGCCTCGCTGGCCTTCGTGCATACGGCCTACGCCTTCTATTGCGTGCGCATCCTGCTGGGCATCGCGGAGGCGGGATTTTTCCCCGGTGCGGTCTATTTTCTGTCGCGCTGGTTTCCGGACGCACGCCGGGCCGGCGTCATGGGTATCTTCTATTTCGGCGCGCCGTTGAGTTTTGTCTTTGGTGGTCCGCTGTCGGGATTGCTGCTGGAAGCCGATGGTCTGGCCGGCCTGCACGGCTGGCAATGGATGTTTCTGGTCGAGGGGCTGCTCGCCTCGCTGGTCGGCATATTGGTGTTTTTCAAGCTCACGGAGTCGCCTGAGAAAGCCAGCTGGTTGGAGCCAGAAGAACGCAGCGCGCTGGCTGCGGCGATTGCGGCGGAGGATCGCGAGAAACAGGCACGCCACGGCGTCTCGTCTGTCCTGCAAGGCCTGCTCAACTGGCGCATTCTCTATCTGGCGGCGATCTATTTCCTGATCCAGGCCGCGGTCTATGGCGTGACTTATTATTTGCCGCCGCAGGTCGGGCGGCTGTTGGGCCGCAATGTCGGCTTCATCGTCGGTCTGGTCACGGCGGTGCCATGGGCCTGCGCGCTGGCTGCCGCCTATTTCCTTCCGCGCCTGGCCGAGCGGCTGGGCCGCCGCCGGCAGATTGCGTCGCTGACCATGTTCGGCTGTGCTGTCGGCATGGCGCTGTCGGTGGTGCTGGCTGGGACGCCGCTGCTGGCTCTGGCAGCCCTGTGCCTGGCGGTCGCCGGCTTCATCGCGGTGCAGCCGCTGTTCTGGACCATGCCGACGGCATACTTGGGCGGCGCGGCGTCCGCGTCCGGCCTGGCACTGGTCAACACCCTGGGTGCGCTCGCCGGCTTTGTTTCGCCCCAATTCCGGCTGTGGGCGGAAACGACGTTCGGTCCCGGCGGCGGCCTTTATTCGATCAGTCTGACGACAGCGCTGGGCGCTGTCATGATCCTGGCGGCGGGGCGGGTGATGGCGCATCGGGATCAGGCATCATGACAGGGGAGGGCTGATGCTCAATTTTGCCGCCAATCTGACCTGGCTGTTCCAGGAATGGCCGTTTCTGGATCGCTTCGCCGCGGCCGCCGATGCAGGCTTCACGGCGGTCGAGTATCTGTTTCCCTATGACCACCCGCCAGAAGAAATCGCGCGGCGGCTGGCGCGGCACAATCTCAAACAGGTGCTGTTCAACCTGGCGCCGGGCAATTTCGCCGGCGGTGATCGTGGCATCGCCACATTCCCGGAACGCCGCGACGAATTTCGCGCCGCCATCGCCACCGGCCTTGACTATGCCCGTGCGACGGCCACGCCGTGCCTGCATCTGATGGCGGGCGCGGCCAGCGGACCGGAAGCTCTGGCCTGCTATCGCGATTCCATAAAGTTCACCTGCGAAGCGGCGGCGAAGGAGGGCATCGATATCCTGATCGAGCCCATCAACACCTGCGACATTCCCGGCTATCTGATGAGCGACTTCGGTTTGGCTGAGCGGTTGATCACCGAACTGGCGCTGCCGAACTTCTGGCTGCAGTTCGACATCTATCATCGCCAGCGCCTGCATGGCGAAGTGACCAAGGGGCTGGAAGCGCTGTTGCCTATCACCCGCCACATGCAGATCGCCTCGGCGCCGTTCCGGCGGGAGCCCACCACCGGCGAACTGGACGATCGCCACGTCCTCAAGCTTGTCGAGCGCCTCGGCTATACGGGCTACATCGGTTGCGAATACGGCCCCGCGAATGGCACGCTCGCGGGCCTGGGCTGGATGCAAGGTCTTTAGCGCGCTTCCAGGGGCTCGATCTTGTCCACCAGGAACAGATAGGACAGGGCCCCTACCACACAACCGCCGCCGGCCACCGCCAGCGGGATCAGGAAGGAGCCGCTGGTCAAGGTCAGCATCACGCCGGTGAAGGTAGTGATCAGAATGCCGGCCAGATTGCCCGCGAAATTCTGGATACCGCTGATGGAGGCAACGTGGCCGGGCGTGGGCGCCATCTCACTCACCACGGTCCAGCAATTGGCGCCCACAACAGAGAGGCTGGCATAGGCCAGAGCAAACAGCGCAAGGCAGAGATAGGTGCTTTCCACAAAGGCCGACAGGCCGATGGATGAGGCCATCAGCATCCCGCCCACCAGGCAGGTCTTGCGCGCCGCTGTCCGGCTCCAGCCGCGGCTGAGCAGCCAGTCGGAGAGGTAACCACCTGCCTGGCTGCCCACGATGCCCATCAGCCCTGGCACCATGCCCAGGGTGCCCAGCCGTGTCAGCGAGAAACCGCGCGCTTCCTGCAGATAACTGGGAAACCAGGTGATGAAGAAATAGATGGCAAAGTTCAAACAGAACATGCCGATCATCAGTCCCCAGATGGAGCGGTAGCGGAACAGGCTTGACCAGGGGATATGCGCGGACTGGATAGGTGCAGCACGCTCCGCCAGCAGCGCGTCCACCTCGGCGGGCGCGACCGCGCGATAGCGCTCCGGATCGCGATAGATGAACCACCAGGCCAACGCCCAGACCAGGCCGATCAGCCCGGTGACGATGAAGGCGCCGCGCCAGCCGGTCATGGCGATCAGCCAGGTCACCAGCGGCAGCGACAGGACGTTGCCGGCTACCGAGCCGCTGTTGAAGATGCCGCAGGCGAGGCCGCGCTCGCGCCGGGGAAACCAGTTGAACGCGGTCTTGGTGAAGGACGGCATGGTGGCGGATTCGCCCAGTCCCAGCATCAGCCGGGCGGCGAAGAAATGGCTCACGTTTCGCGCCGCACCGGTCGCCATGGTGAAAATGGACCACCAGATCACGGCCACGGTCAGGCTGATGCGCACGCCGATGCGGTCCACCACCCAGCCCGCGGGCATCTGCATGAAGGCATAGGTCCAGAAAAAGGCGCTGAGGATCAGCCCCATCTGGGTGGCATCGATGTTCAGCTCGGCACGGATGCCATGGGCGGCGATGGCGAGATTGGCGCGGTCGATATAGCCGATGGCGTTGGCGAGAAAGCACAGCCAGATGAGCAGCCAGCGTATCCTCGGCATGTTTTCCCCCGCATCTTATTATTGGGGGGAGAGGCTATACGCGCCTTCTGACGGGGACAACCACCCGGCGGAACCGTGCAATCAAGGCTGCAACAGGCGCGGCTCAAGCCCCGTCGAACCCGTCAGCGCGACACTGGCGGCCGAGCTGTTGACGGTGACGTCGTAACGGCCGGCGGGCAGGGCCCAACGCTGGCGCTGCGTCGACCAGTCGGCCAAAAGGCGCGGATCGGCATCCACCGTCACCTTGGTGCTGGCGCCGGGCGCAAGCTCCACATTGGCCCAGCCGATCAGGCGCTGGCCTTTGGTTTTGCCCCGGTTGGTGACATAGACCTGCGGCGTGTCGCGTCCCGGCCTGTCACCGGTATTGGTGACGGTGAAGGTGGCGTGGATGGTGTTGCCTTCGCTGCGCAACTGAAGGTCGTCATAACGGAAGCTGGTGTAAGAAAGGCCGAAGCCGAAGGGAAAGAGCGGCGTCAGGCTTTTGCGGTCGTACCAGCGATAGCCGACATCGGAGCCTTCGATGTCGTAGTTGACTGTGGTCCGGCCGGGCTGGAAATCGAACAGCCCATCCAGCACCGGACGCGGTGTCTGATCGAGGGAGGCGGGAAAGGTGATCGGCAGCCTGCCGCTGGGATTGACGTCGCCGAACAGCACATCGGCGATGGCCTCTGCCCCCTTGATGCCGGGATACCAGCTTTCCATCACCGCCGCGGCCTTGTTCAGCCAGGGCATCAGCACCGGCCCGCCGGTTTCCAGCACCACGATGGTATGCGGATTGGCGGCGGTGACGGCCGCGATCAATTCATCCTGCGCGTTCGGCAGATTGAGATCCGGCACGTCCAGCCCTTCGGTGGTCCATTGGGTGGCGAAGACGATGACGATATCCGCATCCTTGGCGCGCGCGGCGGCAAAAGCCGGATAGGCGCCGGTGTCGAAACTCACCCGCGCCTGCGGCGCCCGCGCCGCGATGGCTTTGACGGGCGAGCCCGGATGCAGCACCACCGCCTGCCAGTCATCGGCCGTCATGGTGGTGGGAACGATCAGGGCAGGGCCGCTCTGCGGCGCAACCTGCGAGGAGCCACCGCCCGACATCACGCCGATATTGGCATAGCCGCCAATCACGGCGATGCGCTTGGCGGTCTTGGCCAGCGGCAGCACACCATTATTCTTGAGCAGCACGATGCCGGCGTCCGCTTCCGCGCGCGCCGCCGCCTCGCCGCGGGCGATATCGGGCGTGCCGATCCTGGCCGGATCGTCGAACAGATGGTTGGCGATCATGGAGCGCAGGATGCGCCGGTTCATGTCGGTGATGCGGGTGGTGTAAGCCGTGTCCTTGCCGTCCAGCGCCGCCAGCGGCGCGCCGAAATATATCTGCGGATCGAACTCCTCGCCGGATTCCCGGTCCAGCCCTGCAAGCGCATCGCTGGTGGCATGATTGGCGCCCCAGTCTGACATCACGAAACCGGGATAGCGCCAGTCCTGTTTCAGCACTCTGTTCAACAGAAAATCGCTGCCGCAGGCGAAGGGCCCATTGAAGTGATTGTAGGAGCACATTACAGCGCCGGGGTTGCCCCGCTCGATGGCGATCTCGAAGGCGAGCAGATCGCTCTCCCGCGCCGCCGCTTCCGAGATGGTGACGCCGACGGCGCTTTGCTGGGTTTCCTGCGCATTCAGCGCGTAATGCTTGACCGTGGACATCACATGCTGGTCTTGAATGGCGCGGATGGTTTCGCCCGCCAGCATCCCCGCCAGCAGCGGGTCCTCACCCAGATATTCGAAATTGCGCCCATTGCGCGGCTCGCGTGTCAGATTCACGCCGCCCGCCAACAGCACATTCAACCCGCTGGCGCGCGCGTCCTGGGCGATGGCGGCGCTGCCGGCATAAGCGATCCGCATGTCCCAGGTGGCGGCCAGCGCCAGGCTGGAGGGCAGGGAGGTGGCGTCCTTCGACCGTCTGCCGTTGATCCAGGCCACGCCCAGGCTGGCGTCAGACTCCGCGAGCTGCGGAATGCCCAGCCGCGAGATGCCGGGCGTATAGCCGGCGGCAAAAGGCGCGCCGATCTGCGGCAGCCTGTTGATGGCATTGGGGCGCGAGAAGAAGCCATGCAGCAACAGATTGCGCTCGTCCGGCGTCATCTGCTTGACCAGGGCGATAGCCTGCTTGTCGGGGTCGAAAGGCTGGGCTTGGGCGGCGCCCGTCAAAAACAGGGTCGCCAGAAGAATTTCCCGTCGCATGTGATTCTCGCTCAGCCCGGTTTTGAAACTAGCACGGCCCAAGCGCTTTTCGCCGCATTGTGAGGAAAGACGGGCCGCCTTAGACCGGCCCTCTCTGAAAGGTCTCGTGCGGCGTGTCGCGCAATCCCCATCCCGATCTGGTGCATTTCGCGCTTGCCGTTGGCGGCTTTGCCATCGGCACCACCGAATTCGCCAGCATGAGTCTGCTGCCCTATTTCGCGCGCGACCTTGGCATAGCCGCGCCGACCGCCGGTCATGTGATCAGCGCCTACGCGCTCGGTGTGGTGCTGGGCGCGCCGCTGATCGCGGTGCTGGCGGCCAAGCTGGCCCGCCGCACTCTATTGATCGCGCTGATGCTGGTCTTTGCCCTGGCCAATGGCCTGACCGGCCTGTCGCCATCCTATCCGGTGATGCTGATCTTCCGCTTCTTCAGCGGCCTGCCGCACGGCGCTTATTTCGGTGTGGCCATGCTGGTGGCGGCCTCGCTGGTGCCGCATGAACGTCGGGCGCAAGCCACGGCGCGGGTGTTGATGGGGCTGACGGTGGCCACCATCATCGGCGTGCCCTGCGCCAACTGGCTGGGCCAGTCGATCGGTTGGCGTTGGGCCTTTGCCATCGTCGCGGTGCTGGCGCTGTTGACCGCGACGCTGGTGGCGTTGTTCGCACCGCACCAGCCGCCCGAGAAGGGTGCCAGCCCGATGACCGAGCTCGCCGCTCTGGGTAATCGTGACGTGCTTCTGACCTTGGCGATCGGCGCCATCGGCTTTGGCGGCTTCTTCGCGGTCTATACCTATCTGGCCGATACGCTGCTTACGATAACCCATTTGTCCGAAAATCTGGTGCCGCTGGTTTTCGCGGTGTTCGGCACCGGCATGATGGCGGGACTGGTGATCGTGCCACGCTTTGTCCATGGCCGGTTGATGCTGGTGGCGGGTGGCTGTCTGTTGTGGTTCGCCGTGACCATGGCGCTTTATTCCTTCCTGACCTTCAATGCCTGGACCATCACCGCCTCGGTCTTCGCCATCGGGCTGGGCGGCGCGCTGGGACCGGTGTTGCAGACCCGGCTGATGGATGTGGCCGGAAGGGCCCAGACCCTGGCGGCGGCGCTGAATCATTCGGCCTTCAATTTTGCCAATGCGCTGGGCCCCTGGCTGGGCGGCATCGCCATCGCCCATGGCGCCGGGCTTTCCTCCACCGGTCTGGTGGGCACCGGCCTTGCGCTATCGGGCTTCGCGATCTGGGTGCTTACTCTAAAGATAGGGCATCAATAGCCGCGCCGCCGCGTTGCGCAGCTTGAGATGAAGCGCCTCATTCGCCAGCGTGTCGGGCGAGATTTCTTTGCCGCGCGCGATCTTGTCGTCGATCAGCGCGTCCAGTTTCGCCGTCAGCTCGCGATCGGTGATCTCCAGGTCGAACTCGAAATTCAGCCGGAAGCTGCGCGTGTCCCAGTTGGAGCTGCCCACCAGGCTCCATTCGCCGTCCACGGTGCAAAGCTTGCTGTGGTCGAAGGGCGGCGGCGTGGCGATGAAGCAGGCCTTGACGTGGCGGAAGAAGCGCAACTGTCCCCGCATGGCCCAGTCCATGATGTGCTGGTCGCTTTTGGCCGGGATCACGATCTCGACCTCCACGCCACGCAGCACCGCCTCCTGCAGCGCGAACTGCAGCCGCGCATCTGGCAGGAAATAGGGCGTGACGATACGGATACGTTTGCGCGCCAGGTTGATCGCCGCCCCCAGGATCAGTTCGATCCGGTACAAATCGGCATCGGGGCCGGAGCGCACACCGCGGGCGAAGACATGACCCGCAATTTCCAGTTTGGGCCACCAGAAGTCATCGTCCAGCACTTCCTCGGTGGTGAAGGTCCAGTCGCGGGCATAGGCGTCCATCACCACCCGCACCACCGGACCCTCGACCTTGAAATGCACATCGTCGATGCGGTGCGGCCCCGACAGGCGCGCGGAATTTTCCACGCCGATATTGATGCCGCCCAGAAACGCGGTGCGGCCGTCCACCACCAGCAATTTCCTGTGGTTGCGCATGTTGAGAAAGGGCATGCGCCAGGGCGCCCAGGTATGCAGGAAGCTCGCCACCGTCACGCCGGCGCGCCGCATGCGGTAGAATTCGCGGGAATGGAAATAACCGGCCCCGACTCCGTCCAGCAGTACCCGCACTGCCACACCGCGCTGGGCGGCCGCGATCAGAGCGTCGGAGAATTGCCGCCCCGCCTCATCGTCGCGGAAGATGTAGGAGGCGAAGGCGATGCCGTGTTTCGCGCCGGCGATGGCGGCCAGCATGGCGGGATAGGCGGCATCGCCGCCTTCAAGGATTGCCACCGCGTTGCCGGCGGTCACCGGCCCATGTGTGATCTTTTCGACGACGTCTGAAAGGAGCGCGATATTGGAAGAACAGTCCGGCTCGATATTGGTGGGTGGACTGGCCTGGGCATTGTCCAGCCGGTTCATCTTCAGGGCCCGGCGGGTCACCCGGTTGATGCCGAAAAGATAGTAAAGGATTGAGCCGAAGATGGGCGCCAGCCAGACTGTACCGATCCAGCCCAGCGCCGAGCGCACATCGCTCTTTTTGAGCAATACGTCGATGGTGACAACCAGCGACAGCACCACATAGAGGATGGCGGCCGCTGTCTCCATCGCGGGCGAGGACCATTCGATGGGGATGGGAAACATGCTTGGCGGTAGCGCTTTTTTCCGGGTTATTGATTATTGTACAGACGATTTGGCTTGAAACCAGTTCCCGGATTACCAGTTTACGCAAGATGGCACCGTCATTGAATCAAGGGCATGAAGGCCGGCTGCGGGTCATCAGCTGGAATCTCCTGCGGCGGGTGGGCGCCGGGGCTGACGATGTCGCCAGGCTGGTCCAAACCCATCGTCCCGATCTGCTGTTGCTGCAGGAATGCACCGAGGATATCGCCTGTCTGCCGTCCCTGGTTGGCGGGCATTTTTTCCGCCATCCCATGCAGTCGCGCATCTATGGCCTGGCGGCGTGGAGCCCGCATCCGTTCCCGCCCTCCACCGCCCTCAGGCTGCCTTACTCGATCCTGCCGGGACGGGTGCCGCCGCGGCTGGCCCAGATCATTTCCTTTGGCGGCATGACCATCGTGAATGTGCATCTCAGTCACGGCCAATTCCTCAACCGTTTCCAGCTACGCCACATCATGGAGCGGGTGCAGGGACCGGCCGCCATCATTGGCGACTTCAATGCCGTGGGCCCCGTCGGCTTCCAGGGCTTTTCCGATATCGGCCCGCGCATGCGCACCCATCGCGCCGGCAATATCATCGCGCTCAGGCTCGACCGCTGCATCGCGCGGGGGCTGGTCTGTTCGGCATCCGAAGTGCTGGACAAGGGACCGTCGGACCATCACCCCATGGTGCTGGATATGGCAGTGGATCCCATTTTCTTAAGTTCGCCGATGGAAAATATTATTCTGCTGGGCGGCACTTACTGACGCTTACAGCACAAGCGCGGCGGCGGTCTTTTCCAGATTGATTGCGGTATTGGCCAGCATCTCCGCCAGCGGCCGCTCTTCCCGGTTGATGCTGTAAGCGGCCTTGAGGCCGATCGTCTTGATCTGTTCTGGGGTGGCCGAAAGTTTGCCGGCCAGCGCGATCACTGGTTTTCCCTTTGCTCTTCCGCACAGGCCCTGGATCAGCTTTCCCTGCGCGCTCTGGCCATCGAGATGGCCTTCGCCGGTAATGATCAGGTCGGCCTTTCGCGCGGCGGCGTCGAAGCCCGTCAGATCCATCACCACCTCGATGCCACGCCGCAGACGCGCATCCAGAAAAACCATGGCGCCATAACCAAGCCCCCCGGCCGCGCCGGCGCCCGGCACATCCGCCGCGTCCTTGCCGAGCTGCGCCTTCACCACGTCCGCGATATGGCGAAGCCCATCATCCAGCTCGGTCAGCGCGGTATCGTTGCCGCCTTTCTGATGGCCATAGACCCAGGCCGCACCTTTGGGGCCGAACAGCGGATTGGTGACGTCGCACAGAACTTCCACCGACTCGAAAGGCGGCGATGCGGGTCCCAGCCGGGCGATATCCTTCAGATGCCCGCCGGTCAGCGGCACAGGTTCTCCGGTTGCGTCCAGGAATTCCCAGCCCAGCGCCGCGGCGGCGCCGACACCCGCGTCGTTGGTGGCGCTTCCGCCAATGGCCAGAATGGCGCGCCGGGCGCCGCGAGCCCTGGCATCGGCAAGCTGCTGGCCGGTGCCGAAGGTGGAGGTCTTGCGCGGGTCGCGCTCGGCCTGGGTCAGCCGCTGCAGGCCGGAGGCATCGGCCATTTCCACCACCGCAATGCCATCCGGCGAAAGGCCATAGCGGCCCTTGATACTGCGGCCCAAGGGATCAGCGACCATGTCCTCGATGAAGAAGAGCTTCAGTGCCGGCGCCAGCACATCCAAGAGGCCTTCGCCCCCGTCCGAGAGGGGCATCTCCACGATTTCCAGGTCGGGATAGTTGTGACGCAGGCCCTTGGCGATGGCGCAGCAGACCGCGTCGGCGGGAAGGGCGTCCTTGAAGGAATCGCAGGCGACCAGAATGTTCATGGCTGCCGGTTATAAAGGCCCGGATCAGCCGGCGAAACCGCCTTCAGCCAGATAGGCGATCTCTTCGGGGGTCGAGACGCGTCCCAGCACACCGTTGCGATGCGGAAAGCGGCCGAAGCGGGCGATCAGCCCCTGGTGCAGCCGGGCATAGTCCAGCCAGTCCTGCGCGCCGGTCTCCGCCGTCAGCTTTTCGCACAGGGCTACGGCCCGGGCTTGGGATACGGCATCTTCATGATGCTCGAAGGGCAGGTAGAAGAAGAGGCGCAAGCCCGGCTCGGTCGCCTGGTCGAAGCCGCGGGTAATGGCCCGGTCCGCGATGTTGCGCGCCATCTCATCGGTGGCGAAGGCATGGGCGCTGTGGCGGAAGATGTTGCGGGGAATCTGATCGGTGAGCAGGATCAAGGCGAGTGCGCCGAGAGCGTCCTGTTCCCAGGGTGACAATTTTCCGCATGCCGCCTCGCCATGCTGCCCCGCAAAGCTTTCATGCAGCACCGAATCGAAATCCGGATCGGCGGCGAACCAGCGTTTGGGGCCGGCCTGACGCCAGAAGGCCAGAATCCGGCCCGGTTCAGTGGCGCTTGAAATACTGCACCTCGCGTTCGTGCTTCTCGGCCGCGGAGCGGCTGTTGAAGGTGCCCAGGTTGCGCCGTTTGCCGGTCTTGGGGTTCTTCTTGCGGGAATAGAGGCGGTACTTGCCGGATGCGAGCTTGCGGATCATGGCTTCTCCCTGAGGGCAAACGTTAAAGGCAAAACGGTTTGCGCGGGAGCCTGTTCCTGCTTTGATGGCCCCATGAATCTTCGTCTTGCCGCCGCCCTGGCGCTTGCCGTCCTGCTTGGCGGCCAAGCCCCCAACAATCCGGCCCCCGGCAAAGCGGCGGACCGTGAATTCCAGGAATGTCCGGAATGCCTGCAGATGGTGGGTATCCCGGCGGGCAAATTCCTGATGGGCAGCCCGGCGCATGAGCCGGGCCGGTTCGATTCCGAAGGCCCGCAGCATGCGGTGACCATCAAGGCCTTCGCCCTGAGCAAATACCCGGTCACCAGCGAGCAGTTTCTCGCCTTTCTCGCCGCCACCGGCTATCAGCCGCAGCCCTGCAATCCGCTGCTGATGCTGGGCTGGAAGCAGTTCAAGCGCGGCCTGGCCGCCACCCCAACCGATGTCGAGCCGCCGCGCTGGCCAGCCGTGTGCCTCGACTGGAAAGACGCCGAAGCCTTCATCGCCTGGGTCAACCAGAAGGCGCGCGCTGCCCATCCTGAAATCGGCAATCGCAATCCCTATCGCCTGCCCAGCGAGGCGGAATGGGAATATGCCGCCCGCGCGGGCACCACCACCGCCCGCTGGTGGGGCCAGGACATCGGCTCGGGCCATGCCAACTGCAATGGCTGCGGCAGCCAATGGGACAACAGGCTGCTGGGACCGGTGGATGCGTTCGCGCCCAACGCTTTCGGTCTGGCGGGCATGCTGGGCAATGCCTGGGAATGGACCGCCGACTCTGGCATCCCAGTTATGTCGGCGCGCCGGCCGACGGCCGGGCCTGGGCAGAAGGGTTCTGCACCCGCCACGCCATCCGCGGCGGCGCCTGGAACAATGTGCCGATCTTTATCCGCAGCGCGGCGCGTGTCGGCGCGTCAGAGGACGGCGCGGACCAGGATTATGATTATTCCACATTGACCGGCTTTCGCGTCGCGAGAGATTTGCCTTAGCCGGAGCTGGCCAGCGCGTAACGCCTTCAATAAATGCGCGCCTTGCGCGCCGGCCAGCGAAGGCAATCAAATCAGCGCAGCACTGCTTTCGGCTCGAGTACGATCGTCAGGGTCTGGTTTCTCTCCAGACGCATCCCGGGAATCTGGATCGGCGAAGCCAGCAACGCCGCGTCGCGGGCGCTGAGCGCCATGTCCCGGAAGGTGGCGTCGGTGTGCATGCGTGCCTGATCCAGGATGATGACCTCATCGATGATGCCCGTCTTCAGCAGGCGGATGCGAACCGCTACCGGCATGTTGCGTGCGCCGGGAATGGAAAGATCCGGCAGCCAGCGCCGCAGAATCTGCGCCCGGATGAAATCCTTCAGCGCGTAATTGCCTTCGCCATCGCCGCCCGCGCCGGCTCCCGGCATGGTGCTGACATCGGCGTTGGGTAGTGCGGTGTCGGCGGATTTGAGCTGTGCTAACGCGCGCAACTTTGCCGATAATTCATCCTCCGGCTGTTCTGTGCCCTTGGGGCTGACGCCTTCCGGCCGCGGCGCGCTTTCCGGATGGGGACGCGCCACCTGAAGCCGCGTGGCCGGCGAGGCGGAACTATTCTGGCCCATGCTGCCACCGATCACCAGTTCGACCGGCAGGGCGCGGATTTGATTCTCGGTCAATGCTGGGCGGTGCTGCACATACCAGAGCGCCACAAAGAGCAGCAGGCCGTGCAGCAGGACGGACAGCAGGACACCGGGTCCACCGTCCTTCCGCAGCTTTTCGGCCCAGACCTGCATGGCCTTAGTCTATTAATTTAACCGTTGCTGCGCTATTGGAGCCTCATGAAGATCAAGCTTTACCAGGGCGATCTGCCGGATGGCCTGGACATGGGTCCGCTGGTGGCCATCGACACCGAGACCTTGGGCCTCAACCCGCAACGGGACCGGCTTTGCCTCGCGCAATTGTCGAGCGGCGACGGCGTTTGTCATGCGGTGCAATTCGCCGCCGGGCAGTATGCGGCGCCCAATCTGAAGAAGCTGCTGGCCGATCCGGCCGTCACCAAGCTGTTCCATTTCGCCCGCTTCGATGTCGCCGTCTTCCGCCAGTATCTGGGTGTGGACACCAGGCCGGTCTATTGCACCAAGATCGCTTCCAAGCTGGTGCGCACCTACACCGACAAGCACGGTCTGAAAGATCTGGTGCGTGAGCTGTTGAATGTGGACCTGTCAAAGGAGCAGCAGTCGTCGGACTGGGGCGCCAAGGATTTGACCGAGAAGCAGCTGGCCTATGCCGCCAACGACGTGGCCTATCTGCACCAATTGAAAACGGCACTGGATGCGATGCTGGCGCGCGAAGGCCGCACGCAATTGGCGCAGGCCTGTTTCGACTTCCTGCCGTCCCGTGCCGCGCTCGATCTGGCCGGCTGGGAAGAAGTCGACATCTTCGCGCATTGAGGGGCGAACGACGGCGCGCGTTAGCGCGCGAGCATGTCCGGTGGACATGCGAGAGGAGGGCGACCAAGCGCCTTCGATGCCCGCGAAGCCCAGAACGCGTCTGCTGCACCCGCTAACGTCGCCGCTTGCGATCCGTCCGGTTTCGGGCGAAACTTGGCACGAAATTCGCTTAACGCCGCCGTAATCCATTACGGAGTATGCTGAGCGACAAGATTCGTTTGTTGAAACAAAGGGTTGTATGGCGCGTTCCAAGGCCCCCCTGCATGCCGTTTCCGGCGAAGCCGCCGCCGGCGATCTCGCGGCCGCCCGCCGGGTGCTGACCACGGCCGCGCAAGCCCTGACAGGCCTTGCGGAGGCGCTGGACGGCGATTTCAGCCATGCGGTCGGCATGATCCTGGCCGCCAAAGGGCGCGTCATTGTCAGCGGCATGGGCAAATCCGGGCATGTGGCCCGCAAGATCGCCGCCACCTTCTCCTCCACCGGCACCCCGGCTTACTTCGTCCATCCGGCCGAGGCCTCCCACGGCGACATGGGAGCCATCGCCCGCCAGGACGTGCTGCTGCTCCTGTCCTGGGGCGGGGAGACGGCCGAACTCTCCGACCTCATCACCTATGCCAAGCGCCACCGCATTCCCATCATCGCCATTGGCGCCAATGCGGACTCCACTCTGATCAAGGCGGCGGATGTGAAGCTGCTCTTGCCGCACGCACCGGAAGCCTGTCCCATGGGCATGGCGCCCACCACCTCCACCACCATGATGCTCAGCCTGGGCGATGCGCTGGCGGTTGCTTTGATGGAGCGCAAGGGCTTTTCGCCCGACCAGTATCGCGACTTCCATCCGGGCGGCAGCCTCGGCCGCGCCCTGATCCGGGTCGCCGATCTGATGCATTCCGGCGATGCCGTGCCGCTGGCTAAGCCCGATACCCCCATGCCGGATCTGCTTCTCACCATGGCTTCGGCCCGTCTGGGCTGTGTCGGCATCGTGGACGGCGATGGCGCCCTGGTCGGCATCGTCACCGATGGCGATATCCGCCGCCATGTCGAGGACGGCATCGAGACCCGCAAGGCTTCCGAAGTCATGACGGCCGGGCCCAAGGTCGCCGATCCTGATCAGCTGGCCGCCGAAGCACTTGTCTTGATGACGGAAAAGAAGATCACCCAGCTTTTTGTGCTGGCGGAAGGATCGCGCAAGCCGCTGGGTATCCTGCATATCCATGACTGCCTGCGGGCGGGGCTCGCATGATGTGCGCTGATATGATGTGCCCTGGCATGATGTGGAAGTCATGAGCATGGCGGACGACCCGGTGACCTATGACTGGTCTGCACGCGTTCGCACCACCGCGGGCGAGGCGCTGCGTTATTCCCGCTTCGTTTCTCTGATGAAGCGGCTGTTGTCGCTGGGCGCCTTTCTCATCATCGCCGCGGTGCTGGGCTTCTTCTTCGTCCAGCGCATGCCGCGCCAGTTGCAGATGTCCTACGAGCGGCTGGGCCGGGTGGACAACGATCTTGCCATGATGAAGCCGCGCCTGACCGGCGCCGACACCAAGGGCAATCCCTATGTCATCACCGCCGACATGGCGGTGCAGGACGCGCACGATCCCAAGAAGGCCAGTCTCAAGAACATGGAAGCCGACCTGGCGCTGGACAAGCAACGCTGGCTGAATGCCCGCGCCAAAACCGGGATGGTGGATATGAATACCGGCCAGCTGGAGCTGACCGACGGTATCGATGTCTTTACCGACGCCGGCTATGAGCTGCACAGCCACAGCGCCTCCGCCAATCTCAAGCAGAGCGTGATTCATGGCCATGAACCGGTGACGGGCCAGGGGCCGGATGGCACCCTGCGTGCCGATCAGTTTCACGCCGATCGCACCACCAACATTCTCACCCTCAGCGGGCACGTCCAGATGACGCTGATTGGAGCCAGGAAATGAAGACCGTGCTCGCTCTTTTTGCCGCCGCGGCTTTCGCCGCTCCGGCTTTCGCCGTCAGCACGCAGGCTGCCCCCGCCTCCAAGGCGTCCAAGTCCCCAATCACCGGCCAGCATGACAACAACGCGCCGATCAATATCTCCTCGGACAGTTTCCAGGCCGATCTCAACAGCAAGAGCGGAACCTATAATGGCAATGTCGTGGTGGTGCAGGGCGATACCAAACTGCGCGCCAACCAGGTGAAGATCATCACTGTCAACGGCAAGGCCGACAAGATCACCGCCAGCGGCAATGTTGTGGTGGATTCTCCCACCAGCGGCACGGCCACCGGCGACAATGGCGTTTATTCGGTCGGTCCGCGCACCGTGCTGATGACCGGCAATGTCGTGCTCAAGAAAGGCAAGGACGTGATGCGCGGCACGCAACTCACAGTCAATCTCAACACCGGCCAGGCGACGCTTGGCGCCGGCGGCCCCAAGGCGCCGGGCGCACCGGGTGGCCGTGTGCAGGGCGTCTTCACCCCGAACTCGAACTGATTTTCATCCTTCCTTAAGCACAAACAGGCATGGTTTTTGCCAGAGAAACGAGCCTCCAGGGACATGACCGAAAGAAGTTCCGAAACCTCAGACGATAACGGCCAGATGGCCGAGGACGGTCTGCGCGTCGTCGAGGGCGGCCGGGGTCTCGTGGTCACCCGAATCGGCAAGAGCTACAACAAACGCCCGGTGGTGCGTTCCGTCAGCCTGTCGCTCAAGCGCGGCGAGGCGGTGGGGCTTCTGGGTCCCAATGGCGCCGGCAAGACCACCTGCTTCTACATGATCACCGGTCTGATCGCGGCCGACACCGGCTCGATCGAGGTGGACGGCCATGACGTGACGCGGCTGCCCATGTACCGCCGCGCGCGGCTGGGCATCGGCTATCTGCCGCAGGAAGCCTCCATCTTCCGCGGCCTGACCGCCGAACAGAATATCCGCGCCACCGCCGAGCTGCTGGAGCCCGATGGCGCGCGCCTGGAGGCTATGGTCGAGGCGCTGCTGGCCGAGTTCGGCATCACCCATATCCGCAATACGCCGTCGGTGGCGCTGTCGGGCGGCGAACGCCGCCGGGTGGAAATCGCCCGCTGCCTGGCCACCCATCCTTCTTACATCCTGCTGGACGAGCCTTTCGCCGGTATCGATCCCATCGCGGTCGGTGAAATCCGCGACCTGGTCAAGCACCTCAAGGATCGCGGCATCGGCGTCCTGATCACCGATCACAATGTGCGCGACGCGCTCGATGTGATCGATCGCGCCTATATCCTCCATGATGGCCGGGTGCTGAAGGAGGGCACGCCGGCGGAGATCGTCAACGACCGCGATGTGCGGCGTGTCTATCTCGGAGAGAAATTCTCCCTATAGGGCACCATGGCTGGGGTTGGGCAAAGATTAGAGATCCGTCAGGGCCAGTCGCTGGTCATGACGCCGCAATTGCAGCAGGCGATCAAGCTGCTGCAGCTGTCGAACCTCGAACTGGCGGAATATTGCGAGCAGGAGCTGGAGCGCAATCCGCTTCTGGAGCGTGACGACCGGGATTCCGCGCCCACGGGCGACGCTGCGGACGCGGCCGCCGAGAGCACCGCCGGCGAACGCGCCGACGAGGCCCTGTCGCGCGAGGATTTCTCCAAGGCGTCCGACCTCGACCAGGACGCGCATGAGAATATGTATGACGGCGGCGAAGCGCCGGCGCCGGCGCGGGCGGCGGCTGCGGTATCGGAAGGTCCGCAAGGGTCCTTGACCGACTGGACACGGGTAGGCTCGGGCAACGCCTTTGAGGGCGAGGATGGCATTGAATCCTCCGTCGCCGCCGCGGCTTCGCTGAAAGATCATCTGGAAAGCCAGCTCTCCATCGCCGCGCTGCTGCCGGAAGACCGCATGATCCTTCTGGCGCTGATCGATGCGGTGGATGAAACCGGCTATCTGCGCGCTGAACCGATGGACATAGCCAATCGCCTGGGCTGTGAACGCGAAGATGTCGAAGCCGTGCTGGGCGTGCTGCATGGTTTTGATCCGGTCGGCGTGGGCGCGCGCGATCTGGCCGAATGTCTCTCCCTGCAGCTTAAGGCTTTGGACCGGCTCGATCCCGCCATGCAGGCTCTGCTGACGCGGCTCGATCTGGTGGCGCGCCGCGACATGCCCCAGCTTTGCGCCCTTTGCGGCGTGGATGCCGAAGACATTGCCGACATGATTTCGGAAATCCGCCAGCTCAATCCCAAGCCGGGCCTGGCCTTCGGAGCTGAGCCGGTGACGCCGGTGGTGCCCGATGTCTTCGTCCGGGAAGGCGCGGACGGCAGCTGGCAGATCGAACTCAATTCCGACACGCTTCCCCGCCTTCTGGTCAACAACCAGTATTACGGCACCGTCTCCAAGACGGCGCGCGACAAGGAAAGCAAGACCTATCTGGCGGACTGCCTCAACAACGCCAACTGGCTGGTGAAGAGCCTGGACCAGCGCGCCAAGACCATCCTGAAAGTGGCCAGCGAGATCGTGCGTCACCAGGATGCATTCCTCACCCACGGCGTGCGCCACTTGCGGCCGCTCAACCTGCGCATCATCGCCGAAGCGATCTCCATGCATGAGTCCACGGTCAGCCGCGTCACCTCCAACAAATATATCGCCACGCCGCGCGGGCTGTTCGAGCTAAAATATTTCTTCACCGCCTCCATCCAGTCGGTGAATGGAACCGAATCGCATTCGGCAGAAGCGGTGCGCGACCGGATTCGCGAGATGATCGAAAACGAGGAACCGCGCGAAATTCTCTCCGACGATCGCATCGTCTCGCTTCTGACTGCGGACGGCGTGAACATCGCGCGCCGCACTGTTGCCAAATATCGCGAGGCGCTGCGGATTCCTTCGTCGGTCGAACGCCGCCGTCTGAAGGCCGGCGAGGCATTGGCCCGTTAGCGGGCGGCTCCGTTAATCAGGCGGTTAAGTCAAGATTGACATTGGGGGGAGGGGGGCCTATGAACCCGCCGCTTTTGGGCCAGGGCCCTCGGATCGGGGCAAAAGCTTTCCGTCAACGTCACGCCTTTCGTCATCGGGATTTTTGATGAACATTGCCGACCTGCTCGCGCCCGATGCCGTTTTACCGGCCATCAAGGCGCAGTCCAAAAAGCAGTTGCTGCAGGAACTCGCGGCCCGCGCGCATGGCCTGACGCGCCTGTCCGAGCGGCGCATTTTCGAGACCCTGGTGGAACGGGAACGTCTGGGAACCACGGGTGTCGGCGCCGGTATCGCCATTCCCCATGGCCGCATGACCGAAGCCAAGGCCATAACCGGCATCTTCGCGCGTCTCGAACACGCCATCGATTACGAAGCGGTCGACAGCCAGCCGGTGGACCTGGTGTTCATGCTGCTGGCGCCGGAAAATGCCGGGGCCGACCATCTCAAGGCGCTGGCGCGGGTCTCGCGTCTGCTGCGCGACAAATCGGTGTGCGAAAAGCTGCGCACCGCCAAGTCGGCCGAGGCGCTGTACGCAATTCTGACTGCTGATACGAGCGGCGCGGCTTCGGCAGCCTAGGCGCTTGTCTTTTGCGACGTGAGTTCGTCGCGCCATCGCTCACGTACGTCCTGTACACTTCGCTCGGCGCTCCTGCTCACACCGCAAAATCCGGCGCGCCTTATTTTAGCAGCGTCACTTTTTTCACGATGATCGGTGTAACCGGCGCCTGACCCGGCATCGGACCATTGTCGCCTGTCGGTACATCGCCGATCGCATCCACCACATCCATGCCGGAAGCTACCTGGCCGAACACGGCATAGCCGGTGGTGTTGCCCGGATCGTCCGCCTTGTGGTCGAGCGGGGTATTATCCGCGAGGTTGATATAGAATTCCGCCGTGGCGCTGTCGGGCGCTTCGGCCCGGCCCATGGCGACAGCGCCGCGCAGATTGGAAAGCCCGTTATTGGCTTCCAGTGGCAGTCCTCCCGGATGGATGCCGCGCCCCTTTCCGCTGGCGTCGAAGCTGCCCATCTGGATCACGAAGCCCTTGGCGACACGATAGAAGGCCGTGTTGTCGTAATGCTTCTCCCGCACATAGCGCAGCACATTGGCCACGCTTTTGGGCGCGCGCACGGAATCGAGCTGGATGGTGATGTCGCCCATGGAGGTGGCAATCAGAATCCGCGGCCCCGTCATCGGCGGATTGGTGGGCGCCGGCGCGACGGCCTGCGGTGTGGGGGCGGGTTCCGCCGCGGGCGGCGCGGCGGCGGGCTGCTGATCGGCAGGCGCCGGTTGCTGCGCCGACTCCTGCGCAAAGGCGGGCAGGGCCGCGAGCAGAACAACGCCGACGATAAGATTGCGCATAAGCATCCCCAGTTTTGGCCCTATATTTTGCCGAGCATAACCAAGCAGCCGAAAACAAAAAAGCCGCGAGGGACGCCCTCGCGGCTCTCTGTTTTCGTTTGCGGGCTCTTAGTGCACACTCACCGGGGTGAGCTCGTTTTGCACCGCCGCGCCATAGGCGGATGCATAGCCATCGGTAAAGCCCAGCACACTGCCGTCTTCGGCGTGAAGGACATAGAGCTTCATGCCATCGGGCAGATCGATATTCGCGGGAAGCAGGCCAAGGCGGTGCGCCTCATCGCTGCCCGTGGGCTTGATATAGGCGATGCGGCCAGCCACAAATTGGCCATCATCCAGGTCATCGCGCTCAAATCTGTCCGTCATGTCAAACCTCCAGTCCTGATTTCTATCTCCCGCCGGCTGGGCTGGACCTGCTTGCGGGCCAAATCGATCTTCAGCAATCCGTTTTCCAACGCGGCAGATGAAACTTCGATGCCATCGGCCAGGACGAAGCTGCGCAAAAATTGTCGCGCCGCAATGCCGCGGTGAAGGAACGTTTTGCCGTTTTCTTCCGTCTTCACGCCCCGGACCACCAGCTGATGATCCTCTTCGACGACGCTAAGCTCTTCTTTTGCAAAGCCTGCGACTGCCAGCGTGATGCGGATGCGCCCTTCCTCCGGCGCCTCAATATTGTAAGGCGGATAGGATTCACCGCTCTTTTGCGCGGTGCGTTCCAGGAGCCGTTCCAGATGCTCGAAGCCCAAAAGATAGGGACTTCCAAAGATTGTATGCCTGTTCATGTCCCAGCCCTCCTTTGAGCGGCTGTCCGGTCCCAGATACGGCAACCGGCAGAACAAAGATGGGGTGCCGGAACCTCTATTCAAGATGTGGGGGGCCAGGAACAATCCTTGGGTTCCAGTGGCTTGAACCCGGCCGTCCCGGCAGGCAAAAGGCCGCCCATGCTTGTGATCTGGGATGGCGCGGGTGGACGGCAGGTGTTTCAGCGCCCCCTGGCTGTCATCCGGGCTGACGGTCCGGCGGAGGTCCCTGCGGCGCTCCAGGCCATGGAGGCCGCCTTGGGACAGGGCCGCCATGTCGCCGGCTGGCTGGGCTATGAGTTAGGTTACGCGCTGGAGCCTCGGCTGACGGGCCTCGTCCCGGCGGGGCCGTTGCTGCGGCTGGGGGTGTTTCAGGCGCCTGAAGGCCAGACGCCGGAGCCTGCGGGCAGGGCCTATGCTGGTCCGCTGACCCTGGAATGGGATGACGCCGCCTATGCCAGGCGCTTTGCCCGGGTGAAGGCCTATATCGCGGCCGGCGACATCTATCAGGCCAATCTCAGTTTCCGCGCCCATTTTCCCTTTCTGGGCGATCCGCGCGCCCTTTATGAGCGGTTGCGGGTCCAGAGCGAGGCCGCGCATTGCGCCTTTGCCGACTTTTTTGATGAGAAACTGGGTGGCGAGCGCCAGATCCTGAGCCTGTCCCCTGAGCTGTTTTTCGATCTTGCCGCTGATGGCCCGATCACAGTCCGTCCCATGAAAGGCACTCTGGCGAGACATGGCGAAGACGCGGCGGAGCGGGCTGAGCTTGCGGCCAGCGTCAAGGACCGGGCCGAGAATCTGATGATCGTGGATTTGATCCGCAACGATCTTTCCCGCATCGCCGAGCCCGGCAGCGTGGCGGTCAAAGATCTCTTTCAGATTGAAAGCTATCCGACCTTGCACACCATGGTCTCCACCGTGACGGCGAAAAAGCGTGCCGGTGTCGGTGCGGCGGATATCCTGCGGGCTCTGTTTCCCTGCGGCTCGATCACCGGCGCGCCCAAGATCCGTGCCATGGAAATCCTGCACGAACTGGAATCCTCGCCACGCGGCGCCTATTGCGGTGCGCTGGGCTGGTTTGCCCCCGCCCCCGATGGTCATTTCTCTGCCCGTTTCAATGTCGCGATACGGACCCTGACCATTTCGGGCGGCAGAGGCGAACTGGGCATCGGCGGCGGCGTGGTGCAGGACTCCGACGGCGCCGGCGAATATGCCGAATGCAAGCTCAAGGCGCGCTTCTTCGAACAAGGCCGCCGGCCGATCGAACTGATCGAGACCCTGCGGCATGACGGGGCCTTTGTGAGGCTCGAGGCGCATCTGGCGCGGATGCAAAATTCGGCGGCGGTGTTAGGCCTGTCTTTTGACGCGACAGCCGCGCGCGCCGCGCTGGATGGCGCCGTGGCAGGCCGCTCAGGTCCGCTGCGGACCCGGCTGACATTGGATGAAAAAGGCGTGCATCTGGCGACGGCCCATGATTTGCCAAATGACCCGCCGCACTGGACCTTCCGGCTGGCGGCGCAACGCACCGACAGCCAGGACGCCTTGTTGCGCCACAAGACCAGTTGGCGTGAGCCCTATGACCAGACGCACCCCGATTGCGAAGAACTGGTGTTCTGCAATGAGCGCGGTGAACTCACCGAAGGTGCGCGCAGCAATATCTTTGTCCGGCGCGGCGATGTGTTGCTGACCCCGCCGCTGGAATCCGGATTATTGCCCGGTTTGTTGCGGGCGGAATTGATCGAGCAGGGCCGGGCGAAGGAAGCGATCCTTACGCCCGGTGATCTCGACGGCGAGGTCCATTTCGGCAACTCGCTGCGCGGATTGATCCGAGGGCTCAGACTCTAGACGCTAGCGCCGACAGCAGCGCGACGGTTTCCGGCAGCACCCAGCCACCTATTTCGACCATGCGGCCAGCGGCGATGTCGGCGTTCGCGGCGGCGGCCAGATCCTGCTTGCGGAAGGTATCGCGCAGGCGCGTGGACTGGCTGGCGAGATCGAAGGAGCCCGTCAGTTGTGCGCCCAGTTTTGCGGCCTGCTCGCGATCGGTCAGCCGCGTCAAGAGATCGTCATAAGGCGTCGGCGGGTAGTGCTTCACGAACAGGTCAGTGAAGCGGTAAAGCCCCGCCGTCACCGCCGCGCCCGCGGCCACAACAGCCGCTGCTACATCGCGACGCCTCATGCCATCACCTTTTTCAGGTGATCGCCCAGCCTGAGGGTGAGGGCAACGAGATTGAGCGTGGGATTGGAGGCGCTGTAACTGGGAAAGACCCCGCTACCCGCCACATAGAGATTGGCGATCCCGTGAACCAGCCCGTCAGCGTCCACCACGCCCTGTTTCGGATCATTGTGCATGCGGGTGGTGCCAAGGTGATGATGGCCCCAGTCCATCCTTTTCATCCAGTCCTGGCGGTCCTTGCAGTTGATGCGCAGCATGCCGGTGCGGCTGGCCAGAAGCTGCCGTCCCAGCTCAGTCAGGGTCTGGTGGAAGCGATCGAAGTCTTCATCCGCGACGCGCATGTCCAGCTTCAGGCGCGGCAGACCCAACGCGTCTTTCTCGCCTGTCAGGGTAAGGCGCCGGTCGGGATCGGGGCTGAGCTCTATGCCGCAGCCCAGCGAATAAGCCTGTGCATTGGCGGCATTGACGCCCAGCGCCAGTGCCGTGGTGATCACCGCGGCCTTGCCGGTCTCATCCAGATCCACGGCCGGTTCGACCGTGCTGAGTGAGCCTGCCACTTGCGCTTTGCGGCGGAAGGCGGCGGTGGGCGCAAAGGTGGCCCGCATGATGGCGCCATCGTCCAGGGTCTGGTTGCTGCCATAGAAGGCTGCCAGCGGCCCGGCAAAGGAAACCAGGGTGGCGACGTCGCGGGGGATGGGATTGTCCGCGAAGAAACGGCCCACCAGGTCGTTCTGGTTGCCGACGCCGGCGCTGATCACATCGTTGGAGGCCAGCATCAGCCGCGCATTCTCCATCGCGCCGGCCGCCAGCACCGTCATGCGCGGCTTTATCGTGAAATGCTTGCCGCTCAGGGTCGCGATATCCAGATGGTCCACGCTGGCGCCGTTTGCGGCCAGGCGTATGCCGGTCACACTGGCTCGAACATAAGGCGTGACGTTTTTTGCCGCGCGCAAGTCGTCGCCATAGCGATGGCCGAACTGGGTCGGCAAAACACTGTCGCGGGTCTTGGAAAACTGAAACCAGCTGGTGTAGAGGCCGCCGTCTCCCAGCGGCAAAACCGGGCCCTTGGTGCCGGCTACCAGATCGCCCTTCTGGTCATAGATCCAGGGGCCCGCCTCCACCAGTGCCTGGGCGCGGGGATAATAGGGCTCGAGCGTCGCACGGCCGAAAGGCCAGCCGGAATGCGGCATCCAGGGCTTGGCTTCGAAATCGATCGCATCCATCGGGCGGCACCAGCCGCCCCAGTGATTGGTGCCGCCGCCCATCGCGCGCATCCGGCCCGCGTCCAGCGGCACATAGCCCACGCCGGTCTGTGCGCCCGTATACATTTTCTGAATCTCGGGATCGAAACTGGTGCTGCCCGATTCCAGCAAGGCGATGGAGATCTTGCTGTCCTTCAGGGCCAGGGCGAGAGAAATGCCGGCAGGACCTGCGCCGACAATGGCAAGGTCCGGCGTCAGCACCTGGCCATTGGGAATCGTGCGGGCGTCAATAAAGGCGGTCAAAACAGCAAGGTCCAGGGAAGCGGGGCCAATCTATCGCGTCAACTGGAAAACTGTCTTGTCTTAATTGTACCGCCCTCAAATGTCGTCGGCATGGCCCGCATTAAAGCCGCCATCGACGGCGATGGCCTGACCGGTGATCCATTGAGACTGATCTGAGATCAGCAGCAGCGCCATGGGCACCAGATCCTCCGGTTCGCCCATCCGGCCCAGGGGATGCAGAGCCGCCAGCTTGGCGCGGCGTTCCGCCGGCATGCTCGCCAGCAGCGGCGTGTTGACGAAGCCGGGACAGAGGCAATTCACCCGCACTTTGTCGGCGGCGTAATCCAGCGCCATGTTGCGGGTCAGCGACAGGATCGCGCCCTTGCTGGCAGTATAGGCAGCGCGATTGCGCGTGCCCGTGGTGGCGACCCCCGAGGACAGATGCAGGATGGCTCCGCCATGGGTCCGCATCAGCGGCAGGGCATATTTGGACACCAGGAAGGCGCCCCGCAGATTCACCGCCATGACCGCGTCGAAGTCGGCCATCGGCGTTTCATCGACCTTGGCCCGCCGCGCGATGCCCGCGCTGTTAACCAGCGCGTCGATGCGCGAGAGGCCGGACAGGGCCTCTCTCACCTGGTCTTCATCGGCGATGTCGCAGATGCGGCTGCCTTCGAACGGGCCGGCGGCGCGGTCCAGGGCAATGACATGCGCGCCTTCCGCGGCCGCGCCTTGCGCGATCGCAAGGCCAAGGCCTGAGGCCGCGCCAGTAACGACGACATGCTTTCCGGAAAATCGCATCATTCTGTCATAAACGCCGGATAGGCATTGTTCAACTTTACGATTAAGCCTGGGACCGTCGCAATTCGGCCCAATTGACGGAGTCATCTGGCGCCCAGAACGCGGGATCATGTCATTGAGCATCAGGTTATGGAGCGGCGTTGCGCTGGCCGCACTGACGGTTTCTTCGGCCGCAGGACAAACAGCAGGGCGCAAGCCGCAGCATCAGCCGCTGAAGCCGGGACCTTCGGCCGGCGTCCACGCCGCGCAGCAGGGAATGCGCACAGGTCTGGCGCTGGTCGGCGCCAGCGCCGTGATCGCGCTGGTGGTGGTGGCTAGCGCCAATAGCGGCGGCAATAACAACAACCAGCCCAACAGCCAGAGTGTGCCCGCGACCGTGCCGTAAGGCACGCCGGGTTACCGGTCTACGACGACCGCTACCGGACTTTGTGTTTCATTGCTGGCCACCAGCGCCAAGGTCGCGCCGATAATAATGGCTAATGCGGCCAGAGCCGTCAGCCATTGGCGCTTATGCGGCCCGTTGACGTCTTCGGGCAACTCATATTCGGCCGGAATGACATTGCGATTCATGAGGGCCTCCCTGAAAGCCTCTCCGGACCGCAGCAGGAGTTGTGCCAGTTAACGATTGGGGCGGGGGGGTGATTAATTTGATCGTCTCGGCGCTACGCGCCTCGCACGCCGCGCGAGGCCTTTGGCGCTCTCGGCGCCGCCGTCATAAATGCACTGGTTTTTCGGTCGGTGTTTTCGCCTGCCGCGGGGCACCCGTAGTTTGACCGCCTGCGCCGCTCCGCGGCGTCCGGGCGGCTGCCCTTACGCTGTCGCTCAGGGCCGCCTGACGTCGCCACGCGCGCTTGGCTCCACCAATTCCCGCGTTCTTGTGCTGGTGAAATTTGTGCTCCGCCGGTGAGGCGGGAATTGGTGGAGCCAAGCGGGATCGAACCGCTGACCTCCTGCATGCCATGCAGGCGCTCTCCCAGCTGAGCTATGGCCCCGTACCAATCAAGGAGCGGTCTGGTACCCGATCCTGAAATAGAATGTAAAGACTAGGCTTCGTCCTTGGCGATACCGGGGTCGATGATGCCGGAGACATCGTCTTCCTCGTCTTCGACTTCGCCCAGAAGATCGTTGTCTTCCTCGTCCTCGTCGTCCTCGACCTCGATGTCCTCGATGCCTTCGGCCTCGTCGGCATCCACCACCGTCATGCCCGATTCCGCCTCGGCTTCTTCTTCCTCGGCCTCCTCATCCTCGTCCTCGCCGGTCGCCGCGATCTTCAGCGGCGCCTCGACGACGGTCTCGGCTTCTTCCTCTTCGTCCTCGGAATCGGACTCATTGTCCTCATCCTCGTCGTCTTCTTCCTCGTCCTCGGATTCCTGGGCGGCGACCGTGCCGGCACCGGCGGTCTCGGCGGCGCGGCTGCGGCGCTGCTTGAACAGAGCTTCCGGCTCATAGCTGAAACCGCATTTGGGGCATTCGATCGGCCGCTTCGTGAGGTCGTAAAACCGCGCATTGCAGCTGGGGCAAGCCCGTTTGGTTCCAAGATCTGCCTTGACCAAGATGTTCTTCCCGTGAAGAAGAGGTTGTTGGAGGGGCGCGTGTGCCACGGGTTGCCCCGCCTGTAAAGGTCTTTTGAAGCCCCTGATGGATAACGCCAATCCCGCGCCGCCCCCTAAAGCTTTAAGCGCCCGCCGGGCCGGCCCCTTGAAGGGCACGGCCCAGATACCGGGCGATAAATCCATTTCCCAGCGGGCTCTTATCCTGGGCGCCCTGGCCGAAGGCGAGACCCGCATTACCGGCCTGTTGGAATCCGGCGATGTCCATTCTACCGCGGGCGCCCTGCGCGGGCTGGGCGCGGAGCTGACGGCCGAGGGACCGGGCCGCTGGCGGGTGACCGGCACCGGGGTGGGCAAGTGGAAAAGCCCCACAATGGAACTGGATTTCGGCAATTCGGGCACTGGCTCGCGCCTGGTGATGGGGGCGATGGCGACCACGCCCATTACGGCGGTGTTTACTGGCGATGCCAGTCTCAGGTCGCGTCCGATGGCGCGGGTGGTGGACCCGCTGAAGGCTTTTGGCGTGACCTATGAAGGGCAGGGGGCCAAGGCCCTGATGCCGCTCACCCTGCATGGCGCGAAGGACGCAAAAGCCGTCACTGTTCATGTCGCCACCGCCTCCGCCCAGGTGAAATCGGCTTTGCTGCTGGCGGCGCTGAATGCCACCGGCACCAGCCGCATCAGCCAGGGCTCGCTGACCCGCGACCATAGCGAAAAGATGCTGGCAGCCTTTGGCGCAAAGATCACCGTGTCGCCTCGCGACGAAGGCGGTGAAGTCATCACGGTGGAAGGCCCGGCGAAATTGACCGGCTGCAATGTGGAGGTGCCGCGCGATCCGTCCAGTGCCGCCTTCGCCGTTGTGTCCGCCCTGATTGTGCCCGGCTCGGAGATCGAACTGCCCGCCATTCTGCTCAATCCTCGTCGCACCGGCTTGATCGAGACCCTGCTGGAGATGGGCGCCAATATAGAAATCACCAACCGGCGGACGAGCGGCGGGGAGGAGATCGGCGATCTGATCGTGCGCCATTCCGAGCTGAAGGGCGTCGAAGTGCCAGCGGCGCGGGCGCCGTCCATGATCGACGAATATCCCATCCTGTCGGTGGCTGCGGCCTTCGCCAGTGGCACCACCGCCATGCGGGGTCTGGAAGAACTCCGGGTCAAGGAAAGCGACCGGCTGGAAGCGGTGGCGCGCGGTCTTGCTGCCAATGGCGTCAAATACACCATCGAAGGCGATGATCTCTTGGTCGAAGGCGGCCCAGTACCCGGCGGCGGCACCGTCACCACCCATATGGATCACCGCATCGCCATGAGCTTTTTAACGATGGGATTAGCGGCGCAGAAACCGGTGACGGTGGATGACGTCACCATGATCGCCACCTCCTTTCCGGAATATCGGGATTTGATGGCGGGCCTTGGCGCGGTTATGGAAACGCCATGAGCCCCGCCACAAAGTCACCCGTATCCCAATCAATTGTTATAGCCGTCGACGGCACCGCGGCCAGCGGCAAGGGCACCTTGGCCAAGAAACTGGCTCAGCATTTCGGCTTCGCCCATCTGGATTCCGGCGCGCTCTATCGGCTGGCCGCCTTCAGCGTGCTGGAGGCCAAGGGCAATCCCCAGAACGAGGCCGACGCGCTGCGCGGCGCCCAGACCATCGATTTCAATCTGGCCGGCGACCCGCGCATCCGTACCGACATCATCGGCAAGGCTGCGTCGCATGTCGCCGCCATCCCGGCGGTGCGCAGTGCCCTGTTCGATTTCCAGAAGAACTTCCTCACCAACCCTCCTGGGGGCGGCCCCGGTGCGGTGATGGACGGCCGCGACATTGGCACCGTCATTTGCCCCGCCGCCACCGCCAAGCTCTATGTGGATGCCAGGGTCGAGGTCCGGGCCCGCCGCCGCTGGTCGGAACTCAAGGCCATGGGGATCCGCCGGGCCGAGCAGGACGTGGTGGCCGAGCTGGCGGCCCGGGACGCGGCCGACAAAAGCCGCCCCATTTCGCCCCTGAAACAGGCTCCGGACGCGGACTTGCTGGATACCAGCGATTTGGGTATAGACGCCGCGTTCGCGGCAGCTCTCGCCCTGGTTTCCCCCAAGGTTGCCAAGGTACTGCAGAGCGCGCTCAAGGACCGCCACAGGGGCTAAGGAGGCCCGGCGGCCTTCGGGCATACCGCCTACCCACTCCAACTCAACCCGCCCCGCCCTCTTTCTATTTGAAGAAGGACTGGGAAGTCCGTCCGTTGGCCATGAGGGCCCGCGGATCGGCATGAACGATTGCAGGAATTTGAATGGCTCGCGCCGCTACCAAGGAACGTACTGCCGAAAGCTCCATCGCCACTCCCAGCCGCGAAGATTTCGCCGCCATGCTGGAGCAGAGCTTCGAGACCCAGAGCCCCCAGGAGGGCGCGGTCATCAAGGGCACCATCGTCGCCATCGAAAATGATTTTGCGATGGTCGATGTGGGCCTGAAGACCGAGGGCCGCATCTCCCTCAAGGAATTCGCCATGCCGGGCGTGCCCGCCGACATCAAGGTGGGCGATACCGTCGAGGTCTATCTGGAGCGCGTCGAGAACGCCCTGGGCGAAGCCGTGCTGAGCCGCGACAAGGCCCGCCGCGAGGAAAGCTGGATCAAGCTGGAAAAGGCCTTCAACGACCAGACCCGCGTCACCGGCGTGATCTTCGGCCGCGTCAAGGGCGGCTTCACCGTGGACCTGGACGGCGCCGTGGCCTTCCTGCCCGGCAGCCAGGTCGACGTGCGCCCGATGCGCGATGTCGGCCCGCTGATGAACCAGGCCCAGCTGTTCCAGATCCTCAAGATGGACCGCCGCCGCGGCAATATCGTGGTGTCGCGCCGCGCCGTGCTGGAAGAGCGCCGCGCCGAGGAGCGCACCTCGCTGGTGGCCAGCCTGCAGGAAAAGCAGATCGTCGAAGGCGTGGTCAAGAACATCACCGACTATGGCGCCTTCGTGGACCTGGGCGGCGTGGACGGCCTGCTTCATGTCACTGACATCGCCTGGCGCCGTGTCTCCCATCCGACCGAAGTCCTGTCGGTGGGCCAGACCGTCACCGTGCAGATCATCAAGATCAACCACGAGACCCAGCGCATCAGCCTGGGCATGAAGCAGCTGCAGACCGATCCCTGGGAAGGCGTCGCCGCCAAGTATCCGGTGGGCGTGCAGTTCAAGGGCAAGGTCACCAACGTCACCGACTATGGCGCCTTCGTGGAGCTGGAGCCGGGCGTGGAAGGCCTGGTCCATGTCAGCGAAATGTCCTGGGTCAAGAAGAACACTGCGCCCTCCAAGCTGGTCACCCCCGGCACGGAAGTGGATGTGGCGGTGCTGGAAGTGGATTCCAACAAGCGCCGCATCAGCCTCGGCCTCAAGCAGACCCAGGAAAACCCCTGGACCGCTTTCACCGCCAACCATCCGGCTGGCACGGTGATCGAGGGTGAAATCAAGTCCATCACCGAGTTCGGGCTGTTCATCGGCCTGGATGCGGACATGGACGGCATGGTGCATCTGTCCGACCTGTCCTGGTCCAAGCCGGGCGAGGAAGCCATCAAGGACTATTCGAAGGGCCAGATGGTCAAGGCCAAGGTTCTGGACATCGACGTCGAGAAGGAACGTGTCAGCCTGGGCATCAAGCAGCTGGACGGCGACCCGATCGACAAGGCGGGCGCCGGCGGTGGCGCTCTCCGGAAGAACCAGGTTGTCACCGGCACGGTCACGGAAGTGAACGACGGCGGCATCGAGGTGGAACTGGAGGGCGGCGTGCGCTCCTTCATCCGCCGCGCCGATCTGGCCCGCGACCGCAACGACCAACGCCCCGAACGCTTCGGCAAGGGCGAAAAGGTCGACGCCCTGGTCACCAGCGTGGACAAGGCCAGCCGCAAGATCTCCCTCTCCATCAAGGCGCGCGAAGTGGCCGAGGAGAAGGAAGCGGTCGAGCAGTATGGTTCGTCGGACTCGGGCGCCAGCCTGGGCGACATTCTGGGCGCCGCCTTGAAGAAGAAGACGCCCAAGAAGAAGGGCGGCGAGGAGTAACCTCGGTCCCATAGGGAACAAAAAAGGCGCGCCGCGAGGTGCGCCTTTTTCTTTGGCGCTTGTATGCCGCGAGAATCGCACTAGCTTCGCAACTTCGTTTGATGAGGGAGTTGAGTCATGGCGAAGAAGAGCAAGCTGGCGGAGCGGGCCGCCGAGCTGGAAGCAGCGGTTGTAGGCCTGTTTACCGGGACGCCGGCGCCCGCGGCCCCGGCCAAGAAGAAAAAGCGCCGCAAGGCCAAGAAGGCCAAGGTGGTGAAGGCGGCCAAGAAGACCGCGAAAAAAGCCGCCAAGAAGGTCAAGAAGGTCAAGAAGGCGGCCAAAAAGACCGCCAAAAAGGCCAAGAAGAAAGCCAAAAAGCGCTAAGCCGCTTGAGGCCTGACAAAGGCGCTGTCCTAAGGGGACGGCGCCTTTTTCTTTTGCGGCCGTTCGGCCGCGCCCATTTCTTTTCGGGTGCGTCCCGCTAGAGTTCCGCCAAACAAAAGAGGGGAACGCTCATGAGATTCTCGCGCTTTGCTCTCCTGGCGGCATTGGCCGTCATGCCCTTGGCGGCCACGGCCCAGCCCGCTTCGGCGCCGCACACCACGCCCAATGACGCCTTCGTCTATCAGCCGGCGTCCGAAGTTCAGGCCCTGACCCACCGCACCGATGGCAAGCCCCAATCCAAGATCGTCATCGATCACGAAAACTACTTCATCGAATATGTGACGCGGGTGATCAACACCAACGCGGAAGCCCACAACCACTGGTACGATTATATTCATGTCCTGGATGGGGAGGGCAGCATCACTTACGGCGGCGCCCAGGAAGGCGGCACCGATGCCGGCCAGGGCGAAATCCGCGGCGGCAAGCTGGTGGGCGGCAAGCTTCAGTTGCTGCATCCCGGCGACCGGCTGGTAATTCCGCCCGGCCTGCCGCACATTTTCACGGCCACGCCCGGCCACACCTTCACCTACCTCATCTTCAAGCAAAAGGTCTGAAACACATGCGCAATCTCCTGATCGCCGCCGCCATTTTCGTGTCGCTTCCGGCCCTGGCCCAACCGGCCGCGCCGGCCGGCGGCGTCCTGGTCGTCCCTGCCAAGGACATCAAGGCAAAACTCGACGTTCCCCCGGCAACGCCGGGCGCCGCCGTTTCCTCTCCGATAACCACCACGGGCAGTTACATCACCATGGTTGCCCATCGTACCGCCGACGGTGTGCCGGAACAGCATGCCCAATGGACCGACGTGATGGTGATGCTGCAGGGCGAGGTCACCCTGACCACTGGCGGAACGCTGTCCGGCAATACGGTGGACGCCAAGGGCGAAAGCCATGGCGGCAAGATCACGGGCGGCACCACGGTGGTGCTGCATGCCGGCGATTATGTGCAGGTTCAGGCAGGCGTTCCGCACCTGATGACCAAGCCCAAGGGCGATTTTCGCTATTTCGTGACCAAAATTCACGCCTGACAGTCCGGAGGATCCCTCACATGCGTTTTCTGATCGCCGTCGGCGTGCTTGCATCGCTTCCGGCCCTGGCCCAACCCGCCAAGGCCCCGTTCACAGCTGTGGAAAATCTGACCTCGGAAAAAGCCGTTCGCCATGTCAGCGGCCAGGAATTGGGCGACACCATGAAGAAGGGCATGACCCCGGGCGCCTTCTATTCCCAGATCATGCTGTCCAAGCATGACGGCTATCAGATCATCAACACCATCCGTGACAAGGACGGTCAGGCGGAGATACATGCCGACTGGAATGACAATCTGTTCGTGCAGGAAGGCGAGGCCACCTTCGTCACCGGCGGTTCGGCGGTGGACGCCAAGACCACCGCGCCAGGTGAACAACGCGGAACGTCCATCAAGGGCGGCAACAGCATGGCCATGAAGGCGGGCGACTACTTCTTTGTGCCTGCCGGCACGCCGCACCAGATGAAAGTGGCCGCTGGCCAGCGCATCAAGTTCATCGCTTTTAAAACTCATAAGTAATTCGATGAACCCCCTCCGGTTTCAGCTTCCGGTCGCTTCGCTACCCTGGCTCGCTGAAACCACCTCCCCCTTTCCTTGCTTCGCAAGAAGGGGGAGGCGGCCCGGTGCTTAGCGGTGCAGCTAATCCGGCTCGCCGGCGAGGGCGGCTTTGGCCGGCTGCCACAGGAGATTGAACGCTAGGCCTGCCATGATCAGCAGACAGGCGATGAGCTTCCAGGCGGGCAGGGGCTCGTGCAGGACCAGCGCCGAGGCGCCGATGCCGAACACCGGCACCAGCAGCGACATGGGCGCGACGGTTCCGGCGGGATAGCGCGACAGCAGCGCGGCCCACATCGTGTAGCCGAATAAAGTATTGGCCGCGCTCTGCCACACCAGGGTGGGCCAGATGGTCCAGTCGGACGCGAACACGGCCTGGAAATCCCGGCCCGGACCTTCCAGCAGGAGCGACGCCACCAGCAGCCCCGGCATCGCGAACAGGCTGGCCCAGACGACATAGGCCAGCGGGTTCAGCGGGGTGCCGCGCGCGGCCGCGGTCCGGGCGGCTTCGCGGGTGGTCTGGTTGCTGATCGCCCAGCACATCGCCCCGCCCAGCACCAGGGCGAGGCCCGCGGGCGTGATGTCTTCGCCATTGTGGATCAGGATCAGCACAACACCCGCGATCGCGGGCACAAGGCCCAGCAACTGATGCAGGCGGGGTTTCTCGCCGGTGCGCCAGGCCGCGACCGCGATGGTGAAGAAGACCTGCATCTGCATCACGAGCGAGGCCATGCCGGGCGAGATGAAGCCATTCATGGCGATATAGAGCAGCCCGAACTGGCCCGTCCCCACACTGATGCCGTAGAGCGCCAGGCTTCCCCAAGGGATGTTCGGCTTTTTCAGGAACAGAATGGCGGGGAACAGCACCAGCGCGAAGCGGAACGCCGCCATCAATAGTGGCGGCAGCATCCCCAGGCCCCAGCGCACCACCACGAAATTGACGCCCCAGAAGAAGACGATCAAAAGCCCCAGCGCCGCGTCGCGCGGAGAAAGATGGGACGTCGTCATGAGGCCTCGCCGCTGATCTCGCTCTTGCTGGGCCGCCATAACAAGTTGATGGCCAGTCCGGCCATGATCAGCAAGGTCGCGCCGATTTTCCACGGGGGAAGGGGCTCGTGCAGCAGAAGAGCGCTGGCGCCAAACCCGAACACCGGCACCAGCAGCGAGACAGGCGCAATGGTGGCGGCGGGATAGCGCGACAACAGCCAGGCCCAGCAGGCATAGCCGAACATGGTGTTGCCCGCCGACTGCCACAGCACCGCGGCCCAGGTCAGCGGCGTGGCGCGCGCCAGTCCCGCGGCGATGGCGGCGGGGCCTTCCAGCAGCAGCGACAGCGCCAGCAGCGGCGGCACGGCGAACAGCGCCGCCCATACCACATAGGCCAGCATATTGACCGATCCGGTCGCGGATGCCTCGCGGCCGGCCTGATTGCCTAGGGCCCAACTCAACGCCGCCAGCAGCACCAGCACCAGGCCCGAAATGGTGGTGCTGTGACCATTTTGCGGCCCGCTATGCGCGGCGATCACGCCCATGCCCGCCAGCGCCAGGGCGAAGGCGGCGAGTTGATGCGGCCTGATCCGCTCGCCCGTCCGCCACATGGCCAGTCCGATGGTGAAAAAAACCTGCATCTGCACCACCAGCGAGGCCAGGCCCGGTGGGATCCGCCCGTTCATGGCGATGAACAACAGGCCGAACTGGCCGGCGCCGATGGCGACGCCATAAAAGGCCAGGTTGGCCCAGGCTACATATTTTTTGTCGCTCCGGCTCTCGCCGACGCTCCCCGGCCTGGCCAACAGGAGGCAAGCGGGAAGAAGGACAAAGAAAAACCGCAGGGTGGCGAAGAACAGCGGCGGCAGCACATCCAGCCCCAGCCGGATCACCACGAAATTGGTGCCCCAGACAAAGACCACGGCCAGCGCCAAGAGGCCGTCGCGCAGGCTCAGTTGCGGTTTCATGAAACGCTCCCCGGCGTACAATATAATGACTGGCGGCCTGCGGCTTGTGCAAAGCCTGCATGGCGGTGCGGCACAGTTTGTCCCCTGATGCGTTGCCTTGGCCATGAGCGAACCCAAGCAAACTGAAAAGCAGCCCGCGGCTCCGGCCGAGACGGCCCGTCAGGAGGGTGCGCAAGGTCGCACCGGCAAGGCGCCTTCCGACAAGCTGGACGATGGCGCGGTGGACGTTAGCGATCCCAAGATGGCCGCCGACGTCACCGAAGTCGCGGAGCAGGTCCATGCGAACGCTTGAGGTCGTTGTCGCGCTCATCCTGGCGGTTGTGGTTTTTGTCGTTCTCAAGGTGATCGGCCTGGTGGTGAAATTCGCCCTGATCGCCGCCGTGCTGGGCTTCATCGCCGGTCTGGTCCTGGGGCGGATGCTGCGCCGGGCCAGCTAACTCAAATTCTGGACCCAGACGCGCGTGCCGCCCGGCTTTACCTGCGGCTGGGGTCATGGCATGGCGCTAGTGTCGTGGTTTCGAAGTTCGCTGTGTTACCGATATCGGTCTCTTTGCGAACTTCGAAACCAAACGACACTAGGATTAATAGAAGCCGGTGTCCTTCGATTCCGAAATTCGCCTGAGTGCGATATCGAGATCATGCGAATTCCGGAATCGGGACACCGGGCCATGGTCACGTCTTTTGTTGTCCTTTTCGCCGTCTCCGTCTGGGCGGGCATTCAGAATGCGCTGGCGGGCGGGGGCACCTTTCTCACCCTGCCGGCGCTGATGCTGACCGACATGACGGCGCTGGCCGCCAACATCACCTCCACGATTGCGCTGTTTCCCGGCCAGATCGCTTCCAGCTGGGGCGGGCGCACGCATGTCGCCGGGGCGGGTGGGCTCTCGTTCAAGGCCCTGGTGGTGATTTCCTTCGTCGGCGGCATTGTCGGCGCGATCCTGCTGCTGGTGACGCCTTCGAGCATCTTCCGCCACCTGGTGCCCTGGCTGGTGCTCTTCGCCACCGCCGTCTTCGCCTATGGCAGCTTCGTGCCGCGCAAGGAGGACCGCCCGCCCGTGCTGGGCAAGCTGGGCGCGGGCCTGGCCCAGTTCTGCATCTCGGTCTATGGCGGCTATTTCGGCGGCGGCATCGGCTTTCTGATGCTGGCGGCGCTGACCGCGGCGGGCCTGACGATCCGAAACGCCAGCGCCACCAAGAATGTGCTGGCGGGTGTGATGAATGCCAGCGCCGTGGCCATTTTCGTCTTCTCGCCTCAGGTACACTGGGTGCAGGCGGGGATTTCCTGCCTTGGTGCCATCATCGGGGGCACCATCGGCGGCCATTTGGTGAGCCGGGTGAACCAGAAACTGCTGCGCGCGGCCGCCGTATTGATAGGCATAGCCCTGACGATCGGCCTGTTTCTCCGCGCTCCCTAGGCGCTTTTTCCTCCTATTTATGTAGTAGGGTGGTTCCAGAATATGGAGCGCGCCATTGAAGAAGCTTGCCCCTTTTGCTGTCCTGCTGCTGTCCATGCCGGCTTTCGCCCAGAACCCGCCGGCGACTTCCGCGGTTCCGCAAGGCGCGGCCCAGGCCGCGACGGAATCTCCGTCCTATTCCGTCAACCCCAGCGGCGAGGGCGAGCCTTTCCTCGTCACCTGCCGCGCGCCCCAGACATTGCCGGGCTCACGCCTGAAGGGACCGGAAGTGTGCAAGACCAACCAGGTCTGGGCGCAGTATCGCCGTGACGGCATGGAG
>Ga0207705_10000388_pt1 | contig 39079 bp, 36 predicted proteins | sample KBSC13metaG_FD_184314 | JGI IMG/M metagenome (GOLD analysis project Ga0207705, IMG submission 184314) | Corn rhizosphere microbial communities from Kellogg Biological Station, Michigan, USA - KBS C1-3 metaG (SPAdes) (version 2) | ecosystem: Host-associated > Plants > Roots > Rhizosphere > Soil ... | reverse complement strand
CTCGCAGTGCCTGGTACGACGCAGCGCAGGTACTCAACTCACCGATGTTCTTCGCGCTGGCAGCGGCCCTGGCCATCCTGCGTTACCGGCTCTACGACATCGACCGCATTGTCAGCCGCACGGTCTCCTACGCCGTTGTGACCGGCGTGATCGTTGGCATTTACATCGCTGCCGTGGCCGTTGCGGATCACATCGTCGGCTCCTCGTCGTCGGTGGCCGTCGCCGCCTCGACGCTTGCCGCCGCGGCCGCCTTCCAGCCGCTGCGCCGTCGCGTGCAGGCCGGCGTCGACCGCAGGTTCAACCGTGCGTCGTACGACGCGCGTCGCACCGTGGAGGCGTTCAGCCAGCGGTTGCGTGACCAGGTGGACGTCGAGGCGGTGCGGTCCGACCTGCTCGACACGGTTGAGCGTGCGGTCGCTCCGTCGCAAGCAACGCTCTGGCTGGTGCACATATGAGACGCATCGCGTCGTTCGCGCAACGTCGCGCCGTTCTGGTCGCCGGCCTGGCTGCCGGCCTTATGGTCGCCTCCTGTCTGGCTTCGGCAGTCGCGATCTTTGCTCTCCACCTGTCGCTCAACAATCTCCTTTTCCTTCCGACGCTCCTCGCCTTCATCGGCGCGGGGTGGTTGCTCGCCGTGCGGCGGCCGGACAACGTGGTCGGCTGGTTGCTGTTGATGACCGCGCTGGGGCTGACCACCTTCGTGCCAGGGTCGGCGCTGGCCGCCTGGCTCCTAGCCCACCACGTCGGCCTCGGCAGGTGGATCGCGGGATTGTCAGGAGTCTGCTGGCTGTTGATCGTCGGGGGTCTTGCGCTGTTGCTGCCGCTGACCTTTCCGGACGGGAAGTTGCCGTCGCGGCGGCGATGGTGGCGGATTGTGCTGCTCGCGGACGTCACCTACATGGCGTTCGCGTTGGCCAACGCGTTCGAACCCGGCTCGATCCAGCTGCCCGGTGGCAGGGCGGTCGCGAACCCACTCGCGCTGCCGCACCAACGCAAGTTGCTGAGCGTCTTCATCGCGTGTTGCATACCGCCGTTGATGGTCGGGTTCACCGGATCGTTCGGCTCGATCGTCGTGCGCTGGCGCGGAGCCGACAGCGCACGACGCGCGCAGATGAAGTGGGCCATCGCCGGGCTGGTCGCCGCCCCGTTGCCGTTCATCCTCCATGATTCGTGGCAGTGGGGCAGCAACGCGGCGTTCACGGTCGTCTTGCCCCTCGTACCGATCTGCTTCGCCGTATCCGTGTTGCGCTATCGCCTCTATGAGATCGACCGGATTCTCAGTCGTGCTGTCAGCTATCTGCTCGTGACCGGTTCGCTGCTCGCTGTCTACCTCGGTTGTGTCGCCCTGCTCACGACGTTGCTGCCGTTTGCCTCCTCGGTTGGGGTCGCGGCTTCGACTCTCGCGGCTGCTGCGCTGTTCCGCCCGGTCCGGCGCCGGGTGCAACACGGTGTCGACCGTAGGTTCAACCGGCAGCGCTACGACGCAGGCCGTGTGGTCGATCGGTTCGCGACCCGGCTGCGCGACGCCGTTGATCCTGACGTGGTCCATGCGGACCTGCTGGGCGCGGCGGCGACCGCGATCCAACCAACAACGGTCTCGCTCTGGTTGGCGTCGTGAGGGCGGCGCGTCCGCTGGGTTACGGCTTGGGCGGCATGCTGCCCCTGCTGTTCCCCAACGGAACGACGTTGTCCCGACGCTGGCATCTCCTTGTCTTCACGGGCGTCGCGGCGATCGCCTTCCCTCTGATCGCGATCAGTGCTGTGGGGGGTGTCGCCGCGTTGCTGGTTCGTTACCGCCGCTCGGTCGGCGTGGAGCGGCTGCAGTTGCGGTGGCTCGTGCTGGCCGCCTGGCTCGCAGTCACCGTTCTCGGCGTGGAGATCGTGACCACCGTCCACTCGACCGTGAGCTCGCTCGCGCAGTTCGTCGTGGTCGCCGCCATCCCCGGCATGTGGACCCCCTCATGACAACCGTCCTGAGGCGGCGCGCTGCGGTTGCACTCTGTACCGCGTCGGCGCTGTGCTTGTTGGTCGCTCTCGTCGTGCCGCTCGCGTGGGGGCGTGGAGTCGCCGGGCTCGGTGCCTTGCAGACCGGCGGTTTCGGGCTGCCGTTCATCCTGCTCGGGTTGCTCATCACCTATCGGCGTCCCGGCCACCCGATCGGGCCGAGTTTCCTCCTGGCGGGCTTCTTCTCCGCCTTGCAGGCGGCCAGCATTGCGTATGCCGACGCAGCTCTACGGCCCCATGGTTCGCACCTGCTGGGTGCGGCGTACGCCGGCAACCTGACCCAGTGGATCTTCGCTCCCGGCGTGCTCTTCGGCTACACATTGCCGTTCCTGTGGTTCCCGGACGGGGCCCGCTTGTCCCGGCGCAGCCGTCGGATCGCCGGGGTCGCGGTCGTCAGCACCGTCCTCACCTGCGCGCTGAACATCATCGCCACCGGGCCGCTCAACAACTACAAGCACGTTCGCAACCCGCTGTCGGTGTCGTTGCCGGGCGACGGTCTGCTGGGCGCACTCTCGATCGCGGCGTACGTCGCCGCCTTGTTGCTCACGGTTGGAGTCGTGCTCCGCCGTTACCGCCGCTCGCGCGGCATGCATCGGTTGCAGATGCGCTGGTTCATGGTCGGCGTCGTGGCCACCGGCATCGCATTCATCGTCCAGATCACGATGGTCGTGTTGACCGGCGATGTCGGGCTCTCGGTCCTGCTGCTCGCGGTTCTGCCGGTCTGCGCCGGTGTGGCGATCCTCCGCTATCGGCTGTTCGACATCGACCGCGTGATCAGCCGGACGATCACCTACGCCTCGGTGTCGGCGGTGCTCGTCGCGCCGTACGTGTTGTTCGCGGTGCTCGCGGGGCGGTTGGGGCGCGGGTCGAGCCTGCTGGTCGCGGCGGCCACGCTGGTCGCGCTCGCGCTGCTGCGCCCCGTGCATCGTCGTGTGCAGCGCCGGGTCGACCGGCGGTTCAACCGCGAGAGCTACGACGCGGCGCGCACGGTCGAAGCGTTCGCAGTGCGGCTGCGCGACGAAGTCGATCCTGACCTCGTCCGGGACGACTTGCTGGCGACGACGGTGCGGGCCTTACAGCCAGGAGAGGTGTCGTTGTGGCTCGCGTAGCGGCAGCGTCGCGGCTTCGGGTGGCGACCATCGCCGTGTTGTGGTTCGCGGCGGTGGGTCTGGTCGCAGCATCGCTTGCGATCTCCCCGACGCATCGAAACGCCGGTGAGGTCGTCGTCGCCTTCAGTTATCAGTTGTTCACGACGGTGGGCGCGCTGATCGTGCTGCGCCGCCCCCGGCACCCGATAGGTGCACTGTTCGTGCTCTCCGGTGTCGCGTCGGCAGTTCAAGGTCTCTCCGAGGCAGTGGTCGAACGTGCTCAGCACCGCCACGACCTCACCGGCCCGTTCGTGCACGTCGCCGCCTCGCTGCAGAGCTGGGTGTGGATGCCGACGCTTGTCATCCCGCTGGTGTTCGTTCTCCTGCTCTTCCCGGACGGTCGCCCGCTGTCGCGCCGCTGGGCGCGGGTCATGTGGGTGGGCGCGGTCAGTCTCGCTGTGGCCGCGCTGGATTTCGGCACCATCAGCCTGCGCCTCCCGACGGCCCAGCTCGTGAATGGGGAGACACCGCACGGCGGCTGGGAGCAGGTGGCGTTCGTTCTCGCCTCGGCCGGCGTTGCTGTGTGTCTCGGCTGCGCGCTGCTCGGCGTCGTCTCGCTCGTGCTGCGCTATCGGCGCGGCAAGCCGGAGACGCGGCAACAGATCAAGCTGGTGCTCTTCGCTGCCGTTCTGGCGGTCGTCGCCGTTGTCCTCGGCAGTGTGATCAGTGACTCGCAGAACGTGCTCGAGCCGCTCGGCACGGCGCTGATCGCGGCTGCCGTCGCCGTCGCGGTCATGCGCTACCGATTGTTCGACATCGACCGCCTGATCAGTCGCACGCTCAGCTACCTGCTCGTGAGCGGTGTTCTGGTCGGTCTGTATGTCGGATGCGTCACGGTCGTCACTGACGTCGCCGGCGCGCGGTCGCAGGTCGGGGTCGCAGCGTCGACGCTGCTCGCGGCGGCGGCCTTCCATCCGGTTCGGCGGCGCATGCAGGCCCTCGTCGACAGACGCTTCAACCGCCGGCGCTACGACGCGGAACGCACCGTCGACGTGCTCCGCACCCAGCTCCGGCACGACTTCCAGTTGCACGATGTCGTGGCAGAGCTTCTCGGCAGCGTGTCCCGCGCCGTCGAACCAGTGGGTGTTTCGGTATGGCTTGCACCGACTCCCACCGGACCGTACGCCGGACGACACACGACCGTCACCTGAGCGCAGGCCGTCTCGTCTCCCGACTGCCGGACACCCGGATCGTCGGCATGCGTTCACATGCGTCGCCGGTCGAGCTCGACGCGCAGCTCGACCTGGCCGCCATCCGGTCGGCCGACGGAGCGATCCGCTTCCACAGCTACGACATGGTGCCCCCCGCTCGTACCCGCGCCGACGCGGCCATGGCCCTCCCCATCACCGACGATCTCGACTTGATCGTCGAGCGGCACCCGGGGCTGCCCTGGCATCCGGTCGAGGTACGCCGCGTGGTGAGTGTGCTCGAACTGGCCGCACAGCTGGTCAAGCGCTCGGGCCGCCCAGTGCCGCAGGCGCGCACCCAGCCGATTGGCCATTCGGCCCTCCTGGCCTCATCCCGCGTGAGATCATCGCCGTCATGGCGGAGGCCCGCGCCGCGCGCCTGCCGCTGCGGGCGATGTCGACTATCGCGCTGCTGGTCGCGCTCGCCCTCACGCTGGGCGTGACCTGGGCCGTCCATCTGGCGGTGCACGACCAGGAACGCCGTCTGCTCAAGGAGCGCACCAGCGAGGTAGCCCTGGTGCTGACCCAGGCGATCGACGCGATCCCGGCGTCGCTGCAACAGCAGGGTGCGGTGCTCGCCGCCACCTCCGGATCAGTGGACGCCTACGTGCAGGCGGCAAGCAACACGCTGGTGAACTCCCCGACGACCTTCGCGTGGCTGCGCCCCGGGCCCGGCGGCGGCTTCCACGTGATCGCGGCCGAAGGCGACGAGATGCGCACGGGCGAGACGGTCACGGACGCGCGGGTCGCGACGCTGACCACCGCGCTCGGCACCAAGAGCCTCGTCCCGACGCCGGTGCTCGGCAGCCAGCGATTGCTCGGGTTCGCGATGGGCCTGGGAACGGCTCCGTCCGGAACGGTGCTCTATCGGCAGTCGATGCTGGGACCTGCCGTGAGCCCGCCCCGCGGGGCCGGCACGGCGCCCTTCTCGGAGCTCGAGACTGCCGTGTATGCGTCCAGCAGTCCGCAGCCGTCGCAGATCTTGGTATCGACGACGCGGCACCTTCCGCTCGAGGGTTCAGTGCAACGCGAGCTGCTTCCGGTCGGGGTCGGGCACTGGTCGCTGGCTGTTGCTGCGCGGTCGCCGTTGGTCGGCACACTCACCGCTAACGCGCAGTGGCTGACCCTCGCTGCCGGGATCGTGGGCTCGCTGCTGCTGGCCTCGTTCGTCGAGGTGAGTGCGCGCCGGCGCGATGCCATGCTGGATCTCTACCGCGCAGAACACCAGGTCGCGGAGACGCTGCAGCGCAGCTTGCTGCCGACGCTGCCGACGCTGCCCGGCCTGCAGCTCGCCGCCCGCTACCTGGCCGGGGGAACAGGACAGCAAGTCGGCGGTGACTGGTTCGATGTCTTCCCGTTGCCCAAGGACTGCGTCGGCGTCGTCGTCGGCGACGTCATCGGTCATGACGTCAGCGCGGCCAGCGCAATGGCCCAGATCCGTGCGCTGCTTCGCGGCTACGCAGTCGACGGCGACCCACCGAACAGCGTGGTCACCAGGCTGGACCGGGTCGTCGACGCACTGCAGCTCACCCAGCTCGTCACGGTGTTCTACGGCGTGTTGGGTCCGGCCGCCCCGGACGGCAGTCGCTGGCTGCACTACACCAACGCCGGTCACGTGCCGCCCGTCGTGCGTGATGCGGCGGGCAACGTCAGTTCGCTCACCGGCACCGACTCGATCGTCATTGGGGCGCCCATCGACGTCGCCCACGCGCAGAGCGGCGTACAACTGTCGGCCGGCACCACGTTGGCACTCTTCACCGACGGCCTGGTGGAGGTGCCCGGTGGCTCGCTGACCGATGGGCTGCACGATCTCGAACAATCCGTCAACGCACTGGGCGACTCCGACGTCGAGCACATCTGCGACGAACTCATCTCCTCCGCGGAGCGGCGGCGGTTGCGCGACGACGTCGCGCTCCTCGTGATCCGCCTGACGCCTACTGCCGCGGCGGTCAGCGACCCTGGCAGCGAGCTCGCCGGCCGCAACGTCAACCAACGCTGAGGGCGGGAAACCGACTCTTCGCCCGGATCCTCAGCCGCTCGTGTGGCGTGGTCCCGCCCCAGATGCCATATTGCTCGTCGCGCGCGAGCGCTTCGGACAAGCACCGCGGCTTCGAACTGCAAACGGCGCACAGCGCCTTCGCCACTTCGACCGCTTGGCGGTTGGCGGCGCCGTACGCGGGTGGGAAGAAGAGGTCCGGCTCCCTGCTCGCGCATGGCAGCTGATCGTCAAGCCGGTTCAGTGCGGTGTTGCGCATCTTCAGACTGTCGCCGGCTGCCGTTTCCAGGCATGGCGCCCGGCGTGACAAATGTGTTTCGGCGAGCGCCGGCCCAGTGCTAACGGGCGATTTGCATGCATGTGACGAACCGGAAACATCACCCCGCAACTGTGCAAATCCTTCAAGCGGATCGAGGAGATCAGGTGCACATCACACTTGCGAGAGTCATTAGCGCCGCGGCATTGTTGGCCGCGTCGGCAGGAGTGGCCGTTGCCGCCCAGGCGACCGGCCCGGCTCGGGCCATCTCGCTGGTCACCGGCCAGGCGGCGTTTTGGAACGGCGCCTATGTCCAGTCAGCGGACACCGATCTGCCCGGCGACCAGGCGTGCCAGACGGAACAATGCTTCAGCTACCCGATTCGGGTCGCGGCCGGCGGATGGCGGCTGCGCGTCGCGATCGATACGCCGGATCGTGCCAACGAGTTCGAACTCGACCTGCTCGACCCGAACGGGGTTCAGCAGGCGAGCGCGTCCAACAGCGGTCAGACCCAGTTCGACATGGAGGTCTACGCACCGCACCCCAAGGCGGGCGCCTGGACGGTGCGTGTCGTACCGCAGCAAGTGCAGGACGCCTCGTTCCGGCTCCGCGCCAAACTCGAGTCGGCGCCCGTTGTCGACAAGCACAAGACGATGCTGTTGCCTAACCTGCAGGTGACCCCGCCGTACGAGTTCACCTTCATCGCGCCGGCCAATCCGGCCAACGCGGCTGCGCCGGATTCGCTGAACCCGCCGTTGTCAGCGGCGGGGTTCGCGCCGTTGTCGTGCACGCCGGACGAGACCCTCGGCCTTGGTCCGACGTTGATGCCGGGCGGCAGTCACGTAACGCGGTGCCTGCGCTTCACGACGGGGCCGCGCAACGCCGGCCCCGGCCCGTTCGAGATCGACTACGACCCCGCCGCTGCGGGACTGGGCATGACCACTCCCGGGCCGGCTTACCAGCGGATCTATTACAGCGACGGGACGTCGGTGCTCCGGCGCGCGGGCATCTTCCAGTTCCACCCGATCCATGTGCACTACCACTACCTGGGCTTCTTGCGGTTCCAGCTCTTCCACGTCGGTGCCGGACACGGACTCACACCCGCGGGAAGCGGCACGAAGATCGGACTCTGCCCAGCCGACGAGCTGTTCGCCGATTGGAAGACGTTCAACCAGGAGTCGACGACGACGTTCACGGCCAACTGCGGTTATGCGACCGGCGAAGCCAGTCTGGGACTCAACGTCGGCTGGGGCGATGTCTACCGCTGGCAGCGACCCGGCCAGTACGTCGACTTCACTGGCGACGGCGACGGCTACTACCTGCTACAGGTCACGGTCAACGCCTCCCACCTGGTGCTCACCGTGCCGCACGACCAGAACGTCGGCTACGCCTATATCCACGTCGTCGGACAGCGCGTCGACTTGATCGAACGCGGCCAGGGCCTGAGCCCCTGGGACCACAAGAAGCGCGTGTTCACCGACCAATAGGCATGGGTGCTGTTTAGCTCTTGGTGATGCTGACCTCGTCGATCAGACCGACGTACTGGTCGCCGTCCGAGGTCGACCTGATGATTTTCGCGCCTATCGTCAGCGAGTCCTTGTTGCTGATCGAGCCCATCTTTCCGGACTTCGACGCGACCTGTGATCCGTCGACCTGCAGCCGAATGCTCGAGGTGGTGAACACGCACGTTATGGTGTGCCACTTGCCATCGTTGAGGACCTTGCCGCCCGAGGCCGTCAAGGAGCCGGACGATGCAGTGCCGGTGCAACTGCCCCGGCCGCTCAGGGTGATCTCCTGCTTCCAGTTGCCTCCGGACGTCGACGACAAGCCCTTGCGGATGACGTCGTAGTCGTCGCCGGTCTTGGTGCTGGGCAGCTTGGTGAAGTTGGCGTGCGTGGTGACGGTGAACGTGGACGAACCCGGGTTGAGGTCCGAGGACGACGGCACCGTCACCAGCGCCGGGTTCTTGGAGAACCCGAAAGCCTTTCCGCTGAAGCCGGTCTGTCCCGTCGTGACAGACGACAGCGTGCCGTTGTGCCCGTTGCCCGAGCTGTCGCTCATGGTGCTGCCGGTGTCTTCCATGTGCCACAGCGCGACGGTCGTCGATGCTGCACCCGCCGGATTGGCCAGCGCGATCCATCCGGCTCCGCCCAGGACGAACGTGCCGGCAACGACGATTCGCAGGTGACGCACGACGACCCCCTGTCCGACTAACCATCACGTTCCGCCCCGTCGTCCGTTCTGCCAACCCCCGGATGCACGTCCATCGATTGGAGCGGAACAACCGCAACCCGTACGAACCGGCCGGGGCACAGTGAACCGGCGGCATGATGTGATGTCCCGCGATGACAGGTATGCGCGCAATCCAGATCACCGAGCTCAGTGGGCCGACGACTGCGCTGCGGCAAGTCGAGCTGCCCCGTCCGCAGCGCGGCCCCGGCCAGGTGCTGATCGAGGTGCATGCGGCCGGCGTCGCGTTTCCCGAGGTCCTGCAGACACGGGGCATGTATCAGATGAAGCCGCCGGTGCCCTTCGTTCCGGGCAGTGAGGTTGCCGGCGTCGTCGTCGAGGCAGACGACTCGGCGACTGTGCGTCCGGGTCAGCGAGTCGCGGCCATGTGTCTGCTCGGCGGCTTCGCCGACTACGCCGTAGCCCTGGCGCACGCGACGTTCCCGCTGCAGGACGTCCTCGACTTCGGTCAAGGCGCCGGCTTGATCCTCAACTACCACACGGCGTGGTTCGTGCTCGTCACGCGCGGACGGCTCAAGATCGGGGAGACCGTCTTGGTGCACGGCGCCGCCGGCGGAGTCGGCACGGCGACGTTGCAGGTGGCCAAAGGGCTCGGTGCTCGCACGATCGCCGTCGTCTCCAGCGACGAGAAGGAGAAGGTGGCGCGCGCCGCAGGCGCCGACGAGGTGCTGCGTTCCGATGGTCCTTGGAAGGACCAGGCGAAGGAACTAGGCGGGGCGGACGTGGTCGTCGACCCCGTCGGCGGGGACCGGTTCACGGACAGCCTGCGGTCGTTGCGCCAGGAAGGGCGTCTCGTCGTCGTCGGGTTCACGGCCGGGGAGATACCGACGGTGAAGGTCAACCGCTTGCTGCTCAACAACGTCGATGTCGTCGGGGCGGCGTGGGGCGAGTATGCGCTGCGTCGCGCCGAGGTGCTCGCCGGCATTCACGAGGACGTGTCGCGGCTCATCGCCCAGGGTGCCGTGCGACCGATCGTCGGAGCCCGCTTTCCGTTGGAGCGCGCGCAGGAGGCGATCGTGCTGCTGGACGAGCGAGGGGCGACCGGCAAGGTCGTCCTGGACGTGCGCTAACCCGACGCCGCAACGAGCGCGCTCAGCACCTGTTCGGCGCCCTCGCCCCATGCGACGAAGCGCAGCTCGTTCCATTCGTGCGCTTCCGGCACGACGACGTGTGCGCCGGTCGCGGGACTCATCCAACACACATCACCGGTCCACCACTGTTCGTCGCGTGCGGCCCTGATCTCGTCCTGTTCGATGCGTAGCGCGGCGGCAGGTCCGGTGAGGGTGTTCGCAGTCACGCTGGTGTCGATGACGACGACCGTGCCGAAGCCCAGCTCTTCGAGCACCAGTCGGCAGCGTCGCATCACGGCTTGCTGATCGGTGCCCGAGCCGAGTCGGGAGACACGTTCGAGGACCAGATCCGGTGCGTCGCAGTATTGGCGCGTCATGCGTCGCAATGCGCGCCGAGACCGAACGTACGCCGTCACTACTACGAAGTGTAGTTACTTTCGAAGCAAGCACGCCGCCGCGGCGCGCCGCTCAGGGAGCGTCGGGTGATGGTTCAGGCGGTGGTGGTGGCAGCGTCTCCGGGGTGTCCGGGAGCAGCGGACCGGGGTCGTCGGGGATCGGCTCGGTCGGGTCCAGCGGCGGCACTTCCGCCGGGTCCGTCTTGGGCTCCGTGCCGGGCATTGGTTCCAGCGGCGGCGCAGTCACCCCTGGAGTCTTCCCGCCCCACGCGTCCCAACCACCATTTCGTTGACTGTGACGTTGATGGTCTTATGAGCGCCTGAGAAGACCAACAACGTCACAGTCAACGTCGGGAGGACGCCGGTGGACCCCAATGTGGTCGAGCGTGCCGTCAAGCTGGCAGGTCTCGAGCTGCCGTTGGATGCCGACTACGAGGTTGTTGGCGACGAGCCGATCCTCGCCTCGCCGCACCATCTGGCCACCGGCGCGAGTGTCGCGCGGTTGTTGACCGGACTCGCCGCAGCCGAGCTGTGGCGGTTGCGCACGGGGCGGCGACAGCACGTCGAGGTGGACATGCGTCACGCCGCGGCGAGCCTGCGGTCCTTCCAGTTCGCCCGAGCGGTCGGGGAACCGGAGCAGTCGCTGGAGTCTCTGCGCGCGCGCACCAGCACGGCCGCTCGGGCCCGGCTGACACGCATCGTGCGGGCGCGGGACGGGCGCTACATCCAACTGCATGGCTCGTTTCACGACGGCCCGCAGATCCTGACCGAACTAGGGCTCGACGGATTGGGACTCGACGAATCCGCAAGCATCGAGGCTATCGACGCTGCGGTCGGTCGAAGAGACGCTGCCGAGCTCGAGGCGGCTCTCATCGCCAGGCGCCTCTGCGGAGGTGTCGTCCGCTCGAAGGAGGACTGGTCGACACATCCGCAAGGACAAGCGATCGGCGAGCTGCCGGTGCTGACGATCACGAAGATCGGCACTGCACCTCCGCAGCCCCTTCCCGACGGGGCACGGCCCACCAGCGGTGTGCGCGTGCTCGACCTGACCCGCGTGCTCGCGGGCCCGACGTGTGCCAAGACATTGGCCGAGCATGGCGCGGACGTGCTGCACGTGAGCACACCGCAACTGGAACCCGGCGGTCCGTTCGAGCTGGAGACGGGCATCGGCAAGCGGCAAGCCGCGATCGACCTCAACGACGAGGAACAAGCAGCGGCGTTGCGCGCACTCATAGCGGACTCGGATGTGTTCTGCCAGGGCTACCGGCTGGGGGCGCTCGACCGACGCGGCCTCTCACCGACCGACCTTGCCGCCCTGCGTCCAGGCATCGTCTATGTCTCGGAGAACTGCTACGGCCACGTCGGGCCCTGGGCGCAGCGTCCAGGGTGGGAGCAGCTCGCGCAGGCGGCGACCGGCATGTCCTACCGCGAAGGGCTGCAGGCCGCCGACGGCGTCCCGCGGCTCGCTCCAGCCGCCGTGAACGACTACAGCACCGGCTTCCTCGCGGCGTACGGCGCGATGGTCGCCCTCGCGCGACGCGCCACCGAGGGTGGCTCGTGGCTGGTGCAGGCATCGCTCTGCCAGACCTCCATGTGGTACCAGCGGCTCGGCGACGACAACGACGTCGACGCGGCACATCTTGGCGATGTCAGCGAGTTCGTCGCCACGATGGAGACCCAAGACTTCGGACCGATCTGCTACCTGACGCCGGCCGTGTCGCTGTCAGAGACGCCGGCCCGCTGGGAGCTGCCGCCGGCACGGATCGGCGCGCATGAGCCACGGTGGCTAGACAGATGAGCTCTTGTCCTCCGCCCTGCCGGCGTCAAGAGTGTGCACGTGGACATGCACTACGACCTCGTTGTCATCGGGTCCGGGCCGGCCGGTGAGAAGGCTGCCGCGCTAGCCGCCTATCACGGCAGGCGCGTCGCGGTGATCGAACGCGCACCGCAACCCGGTGGCACGATGGTCAACGGTGTCGCCAGCACCAAGACGATGCGAGAAGCGGCGATCTATCTGACCAGCTTCAGGCGCCGGGCGATCTACGGCGTCGGCATGGACATGGCACCACAACTTGCAGTGCGCGGCGTGCAGGAGCGGACTAGGCAGGTGGAGCAACTGCTCGCCGCATCTGTGCGAGACAACCTCGACCGTCACGGCATCGAGCTGATTCGCGGCACCGCGCGACTGCTGTCGCCCGGGCGGGTGGGCATCGAGTTGCCCAATGCAGCACGACGAGGTGCGGCTCGACGAGAGGTGACGGGTGACGTCGTCCTTATCGCGACCGGCGCGCGCCCGTTCCACCCACCGGGCATGCCGTTCGACCATGGCGACGTGCTCGATTCGGAGGCGGCGTGCCGGCTGGACCGACCGGTTCGCAGTGTTGTCGTCATCGGCGGCGGCGCGGTCGCCTGCGAATACGCATCGATCTTTGCCGCGCTGGGCAGTGAGGTCACACTCATCGAGCCGCGCGCGCGGTTGCTGCCGTTCGTCGACGACCAGATCGCGCAACTGCTCACCGAGGCGTTCCGCGATGAGGGCATCGTCGTGCATCTCGGCGCCGGTCGCGTCGAGGTGACCGGCGACGGCGACGGCGCCGTCGTCCGGACCGCGGACGGGACGGTGCGGTATCCGAGCAAGGTGATCGTCGCGGCCGGTCGGGCGGGCAACACCGAAGGGCTTGGCCTTGCCGAGCTCGGCGTGACGATGGACGACCGTGGCCATGTCAGTGTCGACGAGCATTACGCGACGAACATCGCAGGTGTCTACGCCGCCGGTGACGTGACCGGGCCGCCCGGCCTCGCCTCGGTGTCGATGGAGCAAGGTCGCGTCGCCATGTGCCACGCATTCGGCATCGACCTCCGCGGCGCGGTCGACAGCCACGCACCCTTCGGCGTCTACTCCATTCCCGAGGTGGCCATGATCGGCCTCACCGAAGAGGCGGCCCGCGCGGCGTACGACGACGTGCTCGTGGGCCAGGCGCGGCTGTCACGCAACGCACGCACCGCTATCACCGGCGGACCGCAGGGTCTGGTGAAGCTCGTCTTCCGGCGTGGCGACGATCAGCGGTTGCTCGGCGCCCACATCCTGGGTGACAACGCCACCGAGCTGATCCACCTGGCGCAGGCAGTCATCGCCTTCGACGGCGGGATCCGCTACTTCATCAACACGACGTTCACGACGCCGAGTGAGGCAGAAGCGTTCAAGTACGCCGCCTACGACGGCCTGTCCCGGGTCGAGGACCGGCCGACCCTCACCGTCAACGCGTGATCCCCTAGCCCGAAAGGGCCAGGTCGGCTGAGCAGATGGGCGCATCCTGACCTCGGGCCGCCGCGCGGAGTTCAGGGGCACCCGGATTGCGTCGATGGAGCGGATACAACCCGCAAACCACCAGGGAAACCCCGTGTCTGAGCCCACCGTCTCTTCCGCGCGCGTCGTGAGTGGCGCATGGGAGTCGGTGCCGCACACCGACGCGGATCTCGTGCTGATCACGACACCGGACGGGGTCTGCCTTTCCGCCAGCGAGACCGTCGAGCGGATGCTCGGACGTGCCGTGACCGAGGTCGTCGGCCGACCCGTCGCCGAGGCCGTGTCCGACCTCGACGCCGCCAGCTTGCAGGGAGTGTTCGCGCGTGTGCGCCGCGACGGAGCGGCTCGTACGACGATCCGGATCACCCCCGCGACGGCGGCCGCACTGTGGCTCGACGTCTCCGCGAAGTTCATCACCCGCGATGACGTGGGTGAGGTTGTCGTTTTCGCCGCGCGTGACGTCACCGACGACGTGCTGGCGCTCGAGCACCTGGCGGAGTCCGAGCAGCGGTGGCGACTCGCCTTCGAGCACTCGCCGATCGGTGCCGCGCTGGTCAGCACAGACGGCGAGATCCTGCTCGCGAACGCGTCTCTGGCGAGGATGCTGGGCCGCCGGGTCGAAGCGCTCGTGCTGCTGTCGCTGGACGACGTGACGCATCCTGACGACGTCGCGCTGGACGCGATGCGCCTGGCAGAGCTGCGGACCGGTGAACTGAAGACTTACACGGTCGAGAAGAGATATCTGACTACGGCGGGCGACCAGCTGTGGGGTCAGCTGACCGCAGCGGCAGTGCCGAACCTGCACGGCGAGGTGCACAACATCATCGTTCAGCTCCAAGACGTCACTCAGCGCCGGGACGCGGAGCTGGAACTGGCCAACCGGGCACTGCACGACCCGCTCACCGGGCTGGCGAACCGCTTCCTCGTGCAGCAATGGCTCACCAGCGCTCTTCAGGAGCACCTGGGGCGCGGTGTCGGTGTGCTCTACTGCGACCTCGACCGGTTCAAGGTCGTCAACGACAGCTTGGGTCACGGTGCCGGCGACGACGTGCTCGTCGAAGCTGCGGCGCGGCTGTGCGCGGCGGTCCGGCCGGAGGATCTCGTCGGCCGCGTCGGCGGGGACGAGTTCGTCGTCATCTGCGAGCGCATCTCCGGACCTGAGGTGCTGCTCGCCGTTGCAGCGCGGCTTGCCCAAGCGCTTGACGAGCCGATCACGATGGGCGGCCATACCCACACCGTGACCATCAGCATCGGCGCCGCCATCGGTGGCTCAACCGACTCTGCCGATGACTTGATGATGCAGGCAGACATGGCGTTGCTCCGGGCGAAGCGGCTCGGGCGCGCCCGAGTCGAGTTCTTTGACGCAACCGTCGACCGCATCGCCACGCGCGAGGACCTCGAGATGGAAGAGCAGCTGCGCGCCTCGGTCGACACCGGGCAGCTGCGCGCCTTCTACCAGCCGATCGTCAGCCTCGAGGATCGCCGAGTGGTGGGCCACGAGGCGCTCATGCGGTGGGATCACCCTGACCGTGGACTGCTCGCCCCCAACCGCTTCCTCGACATCGCGGAGGGCAGCGGCCTTATCCGTTCCCTCGGTTGGTGGATGCTCTCGCAGGCCTGCCGCGACGCGGCGATCGCGCGCGGTGGCATCGGCGTGAACGGCTCCTGGGTGGCGGTCAACGCCTCGCCGGTGCAGCTCAACAGGGGCGACGTCTACGACATGGTGATGGCGACCCTCGAGACGACGCAGCTGGCGCCCCAGCAGCTGCACCTGGAGATCACCGAGACTGCCCTGATGCAGGCGAGCAGCTCGCTGATCGACCAGCTGCGGCGACTCCGCGACGACGGCGTCGCGATCGCGCTGGACGACTTCGGCACCGGGTTCTCCTCGCTGTCGTTGCTGCGCGACTTCCCGGTGAGCATGGTGAAGATCGACAAAAGCTTCGTTCGTCCCCTGCTCGACGACGCCGGCGCGCTGGCGATCGTCCGTGCCGTGCTCAGCATGTGCCGCGACCTCGGCATGCCCGTCGTCGCCGAAGGTGTCGAGACCGAGGCTCAGGCCGAGCGCCTCGCCGAGCTCGGCTGCAGCCACGCACAGGGGTTCTTGTTCGGGCGCCCACACGAAGCGGGAGCGCAGCCGAATGAGGCGTTCGAGGCGATACTGTCGCGGCTGTACCCGCATGGCGTCAATGTCGACCTTGCCGCCGGAGGTGAAGGGTGACGGAGCGAGCGGCTCGCGACAACTTCGCGGCGACGGAGGTCATCCGCCCGGCCGCAGTTCTGATGGAAGAGGCGGCGAAGAAGATCCTCGCCGGTCTCGCCGAGCAGGACGTGCACAACGGCGGTCACTGGTGGACGACGACGGGTGTCTGGCGCCGCTATGACCAGCCGTGGCTCGAGGACGCGGACGAGCCGGGCGACGCGACACACCTCGGCACGATCAGTTGCGTCTACGACAGTCCGCAGCGCTACTCGGTCACGATTTTCCGCGCTTCCATCACACCGGAGGGCGTGGCAGCCGGTTGGACCGTGGAGAGCCTCTGTGACGACGCGCTCCGGCACGGGGATCTCACCCTGGCTTCCTGCCCGCGGGCGCAGATGAACCCGGCGCCGCAGCCGTTCCGCATGCGCGACGGTGGTAGCGGCTAAGTAACACTTCGCGTTCTTTTCGTTTTTGCTGTACGCCCCGTACGTCCCTCGTCATCATCGGATGAGGGAGCAACGGGCGTGACACGACGGCCATGGTGGCGTCGGCCGACGATTGCGATCGTCGTGGCCGGTGGGTTCTACGTGTTCGTGTTCATCTTCCGGTTCACTGAAATCGTCGATGTCGAGGCATCGGACACTTTGCTCGCAGCGCCGATCGCACTGGTCGCGGTCACGTTCGGGATGTCCGGCGGAATCATTGCCGGGCTGCTGGCGACCGGTGTCTATGCCGTGGCCGAGGCCGCCGACACCGCGGATCTGACCTGGGACGAGGTTGTGCTCCGCGGGTTCGGGTTCGTCGCGCTCGGAGGCTTTGTCGGAGCGGCCGCGGGTGTGATCGACAGGGCCCGAGCCCGGTTCACGGGTGCCTTCGACAACGCACCCAACGGCATCCTGCTGACCGATTCACGCCGCATTGTCATGGCCGCGAACGCGGCAGCGGAGCATCTGCTTGACCGGGATGAGGCGGCGCTGACCGGGATGACTCTCGCAAGCCTGTGCGACCCGCTCGATCTGGGTGATGACGAGGCCCAATGGAGATCGCTGCGGGCGGGCGACATTCGCGGCTACACCGAAGAGCGGAAACTCCTCAAGGTGTCCGGCGAGTCGATCCCCGTCTTGATGTCGATGTCGCGCATGCAGCCCGGCACCGAGGGGGCGTCGGTCATCGTCCACCTTGTCGACCTCAGCGCTCAGCGTCGGTCGGAGCGGCAGCTTGCCTACGTCGCCGACCACGATCCGCTCACGGGGCTGTTCAATCGCCGGCGGTTCGATCAGGAGCTGGCCCGGCATCTGCTGCGGGTGGCGCGGCATGGACCCGCCGGGGCCGTTCTCTTGCTCGATCTCGACCATTTCAAATACGTCAACGACACCCTCGGTCACGCCGTCGGCGACATCGTGTTGTGCACGGTCGCCGATGCCCTCGCCGAGCGAGTGCGTGCGGCAGACGTGCTGGCCCGGCTCGGAGGCGACGAGTTCGCGATTCTGCTTCCCGACGCCGTCAGCACCGCCGACGTGGAGAATGCGGCCGCGGACATCATCGCCAGCGTGAGCGGAATCCGGGTGAAATTGCCGCAGGAACACGCCGGCCCGGTTGAGGACGTGCATGTCACCGCGAGCATCGGTGCGGCGCTCGTGCCCCCGTTCGCCGACGCCGACAGAGTGCTCACCGCTGCCGACCTCGCCATGTACGAGGCCAAGGAAGCGGGGCGCGCTCGGGCCCGCCTGCACTCGCCGTACAGTCCGCACGCCGAGCAGATCAGAGCCGGCTTCACCTGGGGTGAGCGCATCCGTCAGGCCCTCGGCGAACAGCGCTTCCAACTGCACCTTCAGCCGATCGTGTCCTTGGGCGGCAGCCGCGAGGAGCAGTACGAAGTGCTACTGCGGCTGGGCTTCGACGGCCGGGTCTGGCATCCGGCCGAGTTTCTGCGTCACGCGGAGCGCCTAGGGCTGATGGCCGCGATCGACCGGTATGTGATCGAGCATGCCATCCAGCTGCTCGCGTCTCTGCCCGCGGATCGCCGGCCGCGGCTGGACGTGAACCTCTCGGCTGCGACGCTCAGTGACACCGAGGTCAACGACTGGATCGCGATGACGTGCGACAGCTACGGCGTTGCCCCCACGTCGCTGTCGTTCGAGGTGACCGAGACGGTCGCGATCGCCAACCTGTCGCTCGCGGCCACCACGATGCGCCGGCTGCGCGCAAGGGGGATCGCATGCGCCTTGGATGACTTCGGTGTCGGCGTCTCATCGTTTTACTACCTGCGTGAGCTGCCGTTCGATGTCCTGAAGATCGACGGCGAGTTCGTTCGCGATTTGCCCACCAACCGCGCGAACCAGCTCATCGTTCGTTCGATGATCGAGACCGCGCACGGGCTGGGGAAGGTCACTGTCGCCGAATACGTCGAGTCGGCCGACATCGCCGACGTCCTCCGGCGGCTGGAGTGCGACTACGCGCAGGGTTACTACTTTGGCTCCCCGCGCCCTGCGCATGAGGTTCTGGCGGCGTCCGCCGACGACGGCAAAACCTAGCGGCCTACTGCGTCCAGCTTGCCGAGATACGACCGCAGAACGTCAACCCGCTGCCGGGCGTCACCGGCGTCGGTCGGACGGCGGTCGGCCTCGAGCCGGCCGGCGAACTGCTCCTCGATCAGGATGAGGGCGCGGACCACGTCCGTCAGCCGCTCCTGGAGCTCGTATTGGTCGCGCCGTATCTGATGGATCTGTTGCAGGCGCCGGTTCTTCGCCGTCGGCCCCGGAGAAGTCACTCGGCGTACGTTATTTGCGCTAGTCGCATGGGGTCCTGGGCCGAAGGTCCCCATCTCGATAGCCCGAACCGGATGATGCGCCCTTCTCACCCACGCCGCAGGTTGAGGACTTCCAGTGGAGTGGAGAGGCGGGGACGATGGACCAGGAAACGAGCGCGCCGATGCTGAACAATCGGCTGGTCGTTATCGGTGGCGTGCTCACTGTGGTCGGCGCCGCGATCGGGATGGTCGGGACAACGCTGGTGGGTGTAGCCATCACGTCGGTCGTCCGGCAGTGGGCGCAGAGCGAGCAGCGCCAGCAGCTGGTCGCGAAGGCGCGCATGGCGTCTACGGCCGCGGCGAGCGCCTGGAAGGGCCCGCGCGAGATCCGCGTGCCGGAGCGGGGTCAGGTGCCGGTGGGCTGAGACCTACGGTCAGTCGGCGAAAGCCGGCTGGCGCTTCTCCAGGTTGGCCATCACGGCCTCGACCTGGTTGCTCGACCCGATGAGTGCGACCTGCTCGCGGGTCTCCTCCAGGAAGATGTCGCCGATCTCTGCATCCGACTGCGCCAGGTTGAGCAGGCGCTTGCCGGCGCGGATCGCGTGCGGGTTCTTCGACGCGATCTCGTGAGCCAGTGTGAGCGCGTCCTTGCGCGGGTCGGTGGACACGTGGGACGCGAGTCCCATCTGCACGGCCTCCTCGCCGGAAAAGATGCGTCCGGTCCAGGTCAGCTCGCGGGCGAGGTCGTCCCGGATCAGTCCGCGCATGAGCACGATGCCGCTCATGTCGGGAACTAGTCCCCACTTGATCTCGAGCACCGCGAGCTGTGCGTCGGGGGCAACGATGCGGATGTCCGCGCCGAGCGCGAGTTGGAACCCCCCGCCGAAGGCGACCCCGTGCACAGCGGCGATCACGGGCACCGGCAGCTCGCGCCAGACATAGCAAGCCTGCTGTGCGCGGTTGGCGCCGGCCGAAGTGCGACCGGCCGCGAGTTCGTCGAGGCTGCGCTCACCACCGCGCCGCTCACCTGACGCCATCTGCTGGAAGCTCCCCATGTCGAGGCCCGCGCAGAAGGCTCGGCCTTCGCCGGAGAGCACGATCGCGCGGATGTCGGCGCGGGCCTTGAGCTCCTCGCCCGTGTTGACCAGCGCCTCGAACATGGCGTTGTCGATCGCGTTCATCTTCTCGGCGCGGACCAGCCGCACGTCGGCGACGCCGTCCTCGACAGTGACTGTTACCCGGTCGGTCATGGCCGACAACGTAGCCCAGCCGGTCCCACGCCCCGGCAGCGCCGCCACTAGGGGTTGCGCGACACCATCCGACCGGCATAGCTGGCACGTCCGGCGGCGAGGGCGGCAACCTCGAGGCGGACCGCCGAGAGCAGGTCGTGCGACTCGGCGTCGGCGACGACGCCCGCCGACTGTGCTGCGGCGGCCCGGATCTCCGCGGCAGCCTGCTGAACCCGTCGCACGTGCGACCTCGCATCGGTGGCGGCGCGGTCCGACGTCCCACTTGCACACAGTGCCGCGTCGGCGTCCGCGGCGGCCCTGCGCAGCTGGCGCAACAGCATGGGCAGCTCACCGACCGGTGCATGGGCCCGTCCGGCCGCGGCCACGGCCTGGTCCGCACCGGCCACCGCGCGCCACAGCCGGTGCCTCTCGTGCTGTGTCGCCCACCATGCCGGCCGACCGACCGTCGCGGAGAACGAGGCGGCGATTGTCGGAAGCGCTGCGCTGCGCGCCGTCAGCAACCGCAAGCCGAAGCGCGCCCGCATCGCGCGATAGCGGCGTCTTGCGCTGCGTACGACGAGGGCGATGCCCAGGACGGTTGTCGCCAGAAGGATCAACGTGACCGCATCGATCGCGACGATCACGCTGTGTGCCACGGCCGCGTGGGTCATAGCCAGAGCGTACGGCGGTTACGAGCGCGGCGCAGGTGTGAACTTACGCACGCGCATGAGCGGCTGCTCGAGCGCCGCTCGGTGTCGGGCCGCGAGCAGTAGGGCGGCTGCGAAGGCGATTGTTCCTACCTCCGCCGCGGTGGCGACGACATCCAGCACACCGATCGACTCGGTGCTGCCGGCGTCAGGGCGGACCGCAGCTCTGTCGCTGCCGGTTGCCGCCTGCGTCGGCTAGGTCGAAGGCCGCGTTCCTACCGCATTGGACGTAGGACGGCGGGTTGGCTGCGGCAAATGCGTTGACCGACTCACCAGTAGCCGGGACCGTAAGCGCGGCCCTTCCCTATCGATGGAGTCCCATGTCCCTGCCACCATCCCGTCGCGCAGCCACCCTGCGCCGTGCGGCGGGTCACATCTGCGCGAGGTGCCAGCGCCCCTGGGCGCTGCGCGCGAGTGTCGAGACGACTGAGCAAGAGGAAGGCACATTCTCGGCCTGGGTGGTCCGCTGCCGATTCTGTGACTACCGGCGGACTGTGCTCACAGTGCGCGACGGCTACGCCTTCGCCGCGAACTTCAACTGACGAGAACGTCCCCGGGCCGCAGAGCCCGTGCGTCGTACATTCAGCCCGATGGCGACAGGGCTACGGGCGGAGCGCGCACGAACGGCCCTGACACGGCCGGCCTCTGGACCTGCCTCGGGCTCGGCGCAACCATGGGGTGATGCAGGAAGAGTCGCCGCAACCGTCCACCGGCACGGTCGTGCTCCGGGAGGCTCCGAAGCCGTCAGCGCGATGGTCGCAACGGCTGGTCGCCGTTCGTGAGCGGCTGCCGGAACTGGGGCAGCACCCGTTGGTCGCCGCGACCGCAGCGGTGACGGCAACCGCGGCCGGACGCGTCGCCGTATCCCTCGCCAAACGGGCCATAGCCGGTCGTGCCGTCGAGAATCGTTCTCTGCAGATCAGCGGTGTGCTCGTCCACCACGTGGTTCATCACCACGTCGTGCATGTCGTGCACGTCGTGGGTGGCTCCCGCGCCCTGCCGCCGTAACCGGGTCATGCTGCGTAACCGGGTCGTACGGGCGGATCCGGGAATGTCGAGGGGCAGCTTCGGGTACGCCGATCCCATGGCGCAGACGACGAAGCTCCTCGACACGACGGACACCCACGGCGACCTGGTTTCGCAACTCCTCGCGCAGCATCACAAGATCCACGAAGCGTTGTACGCCGTCGCTCAGACGACGACGGCTGAGTCGCGACAGGACGCTTTCGACCAGCTCCGCGAGCTGCTGGCCCGCCATGAGACGGCCGAAGAGATGATCGTCCGGCCGCTGACCCGCGGAGTCGATGACGGTGCGTCCGTCGCCGCCGCGCGGATGCAGGAGGAGAACGAGGGCAAGGACATGCTCGCCGAGCTGGAACGGCTCGACATTGCCTCCGAAGAGTTCGCCCGGCTGTTCGAGCGCTTCGCCCGGGCCGTGCTCACACACGCGCAAAATGAGGAGAGCGACGAGTTCCCGCTGCTCCGGGACGACCTCGACGAGGACCAGCTCCGTGCCGCGGAGCGGTTGTTGCTGCTAGCCGAGCGGGTGGCGCCTACCCATCCACACCCCTCCGCGCGCTCCACGACGATGAACTACGTCGCCGGACCGTTTGCCGCGATGACTGACCGCGCCCGCGACGCGATCTCGAAGCTGCGCGCGTCATAACGCCGTCCGGTTAGGGCGCCCAATCAGCAGGCGCGAAAGCGGGCGACGTACTGCCACCTCGTGCCACGCCGCTCGACGAAGGCAAGACCGTGTGGCTCGACGAGACCCTTGAGCTGCGTCAACGAGAAGAAGTCGCTGTCCCGTCGGGTCTCAGCGAAAGCCGCGATCCCGGTCGGCCGAAGAACCCGACGCAGCTCCGCCAGGCAACGCGCGGGGTCGGGCACCTCGCCGAGCATCGTCGCGACGAACACGGCGTCGAATGTCGCTGACGCGAACGGGAGCGCCATCGCGTCCGACTGCACGAAACCGACGTTGGTAGTGCCCACTCGATCCCGTGCCAGGCTCAGCATCTCGTCCTGCAAGTCGGCGAGGACGACCCGGCCACGCGGGACGCTGCCGACGATGTGCGGACTGAAGAAGCCAGGACCCGGCCCGAGCTCGAGCACGTGCGCGTCGGCGCTCAACCGCATTGCCGCAACGGTCTTGCCGGGCGACTGCACGAGCCGTCGCAGGGGGTTCAGCAGGCTGCGGGCTTTGGCTGCAGGGAAGACTTGACCCCGGCCCATGCCTTAGTCGTGGTCGTCTCGGCCCACGCCGCGACCGCCCTACCGCGCGCTGGACGGGATGCGCAGCGCAACCAGTTGGGTCGACTGCATGACGAGGCGGCCGGCGGAGTCCCATGCCTCGCAGACCTCGTCGGCGAAGCCGTCCTGAATCATCTGCGCCCGGATGCGCAGCCGGATCGGCCCGGGACGAGCCAGCGCCCGGATGTAGACGGTCATGTCGAGGGTTGGCACCCATCCGCCGAACACCACCCCAGCGGTGGCGGGTGGCAGGCAGTCCGCTGCGTAGAGGAGGGTGACCGTGTCGACTCGGTCGCGATCCTCGTCCACGAGCCAGGCCCGGAATTCGCCCTCGCCGGTCACTGCCAAGCCGTCAGGTGTCCGGGTGAAGGTCGTGGCCGGATCGAAGCGGATCGTGGTGCCGCGCGCCTGGGTGAACAGCGGCGGCTCGCAGTCGTCGGGCGAGGGGATCACCGCAGGTACGACGCCGCCCCAGTAGGGCTCGGATGCTTCCGGCAGGGTCGCCAGGGTGAACCTCGCCTGCACACCGGGTCCACCGTCGTTCGAGATCGAGGCCATGACCTGGGTGGCGGTTCGTCCTGACCGGACAAGGCGGGTCTCGATGACTGCGGGCCCGAGGTCGGGCGACGACGCGTATTGCGCCCCCGCGGCGATGACGTGCCGGTGCGTCGAGCCGGCTTCCTGTGCCGCGGCGAGAGCGGCGCGGCCGAGGCAGGCGAGAAGGTAGCCACCGTTGGGTTTGTTGCCGCCGATCGCATACTCCGGCCGCAGGTTGACCGAGTAGGTGGTCTCACCCTTCGGTTCGATGGAGGTCGCAGCGTCGAAGGTCAGTGCGGTCACGTCGGAAGGGTCCTTGCGGTCGGCGGTGCGCTGGAGCGTATCGCCGACCGCGCCGCTACTCCGCGGCGAGCCAGAGCGACAACGTCGCCGGCTGCACGGCTCGATTCACCGCACCGAACAACTCGGCGGTGACGCCCTCGAGATGCACAGAGTCGCGCAAGTGCGCGCTGTAGCCGCTGACGAGCTGGCCCGCGTCGTATCTCGTTCGGTTGAAGCGACGGTCGACGGCGACCTGCACGCGGCGCCGGATCGGGTTGAACGCCGCGGCGACGACGAGTGTCGATGCGGCGACGCCGACCGACGACGAGAACGGCAGCGCGTGCGTCAGCAGCGTGACGCATCCGATGTAGGCGCCCGCGAGCAGCGCCGAGACGACGGCGTAGGTCAGGGTGCGACTGATGACGCGATCGATCTCGTAGAGCCGATAACGCAAGACCGCGAGCACCACTGCCAACAGCGTCGCCACGATAGGCAGGGCGAACAGCACCTCGCCCCAACGGCTGTCCGAGAACGACGTGGGCGTCACGACCAGGACCACGATGACGACCGGCCACAACGCGCTCGCGGTCAACAACCACTTGATCTGGTCGCGCATGAGCAGTTCCGCCCGCCGCCAGCGGCTGAGGACGCTGACGGCAGCGAGCAGGAGCAGCGGGATGCCGGCGGTGTTGCTGGCCGAGGTGATGGTTTGAAGCGCCGGCGCGTGCACCCCGATCGGGTTCACCAGTTGCGGCAGGTCCACGAACGTCCCGGGATGCGTGAGCCGTCCCGGCAGGCCGGCCACGGCGGAAGCGGCGACAGCCATGGCCAGCCAGCGCCATCGCGGCGAGGGCGAGGCGCCGGTGGGGAAGAGCAGCAGCAACAGCGTGGCCAGCCCGACCAGCAGTCCCGACGGCACTTCGTTGGCGGCGAAGGCCCACGCTGCCGCCGGCAACTCATGCACGTGCACCGAGTACGCGGCGTAGCAGTCGACCCAGGTCTGCAGCAGCAGGGCGGCGCCGAGAGCGGCGATCAGCCAACCGAGCCGTTCCGCCGGCCGCCGCCACAGCAGAAGGGCGCCCAGCACGCTGGCCGAGGCGCCGATCACCAGGGTCACGGCCCAGCTGTCGAACATGCCGCCCTGGCCACTGGCCAGATGCAGGCCGGCCACGACACCGACGCCCGCGAACAGCAGGGCGCAGGCGACTGAGTAGGCAGCAGCCAGTCGGGACGCAGGCATATCGCCGGTCATGCTGGCACGCCGGCGTTCCGGATTCGTTACGAATGACGAGAAACAAACCGCCTGCGACGTCAGGCGTCGAGGCGTTGCCGGGCGGTTGCGCGCGCTTCGGTGACCCTCATCGGCGTACCTGCCTTCTGCAGGCCGGTATCCGGCATGTTCTGGTAGACCGCTTCGTAGTTGCCGGCGGAAACCCGGTAGGTCTCGTGCCAGATGCCGCCGCCGGAGCGCACGTCGTCGGCGAGCCGGTTCCAGGCCCGCCACACCGGGGCGTGCTTGGCCGACGGGTTCTTCGCGTAGGCCTCGAGCGCCTCGAACGACCGCCAGTACTGCACGATCACCCCGCCAACAGCGCCGAAGACGTGATAGCCGAGAAGTCCGATGGACGGGTCCTGTTCGAGCTCGACCAGCATGTCGATCATCGCCATCAGCAGCTCGGCCGCCGGGGCTGACTGCTCCGGGTCCCGAACCTCGGCGCCGATCAGGAAGACGACGAAGTCGCCGTCGAGGGTCGCCGTCCAGCGGCCGAAGTTGATCTCCATGAGCGGCGATGCTCGCACTGATCGATGATTGGGGCTGCCCGTTCGCGATTTGTGACTTATGCCCACCGGAGCGGGCGGCGAGGGGCAAGATGTGCTGGGGAGCGAGGAGGACGGGGGCGGTGTCGGACGCTGCGGTCGTCGGCAAGGTTGGCGATGTGCTCGTGCGGGTGCGAGGCGGTGACGCTCCCGGTGAGATCGTCACGATCGTGCGCGGGACGCGGGAGACCTTCCTCGCCTACGCCGAGGACCCGATCGAGGCCGGCTCGAAGGTGCTTGTCATCGGCGTGCGCGGTCCTAGGTCGGTTGACGTCCTGCCCTGGAGCGAGTAGTTCCGATGCCGGCGGAAAGCCCGCCGGCAACGATGCGAAGAAGGTGTCTGTTCGATGTTCGGATGGCACGTGCCCGCCCCCGACGAGGCGATGCTGATCTCTGGTGGGAAGCCGCGCGGGGACGACGCGCTGCCGTTTCGCATCGTGACCGGCCACGGTGCATTCGTCGTACCAGTTGTGCGCCGCACTTCCTATCTCACTCTCGCGATGCTCGAGGCGAGTGTCGTCGAGGACTGCGTCACGCAGCAAGGCATCGGCCTGTCGGTGAAGGCCGTCATCGCGTTCAAGGTGGGTTCCGACCCGGCCAGCATCGCGGCGGCCGGGCAGCGTTTCCTCGACGATCAGGACCGGATGGCGACGCTCACCGGGCAGATCTTTGCCGGGCACCTTCGCAGCATCGTGGGCAGCATGACGGTCGAGGACATCATCCGCGAGCGGCAGAAGCTGGCGGAGGCGGTGCTCGACGCGTCGAAGACCGAGATGGCGAACCTCGGCCTCGTGGTCGACTCGTTGCAGATCCAGTCGATCGACGACAAGGGGAGCGGCTACATCACATCGCTGGCTGCACCTCATCAGGCTCGCGTGCAACAAGCTGCGAAGATCGCCCAGGCCGAGGCTGACCAGGCGGCCGCAGAGGCGCAGCAGGCGTCCGCGCAAGCGCAGGCCGAGTACGCCCGGGCCACCGCGGTGAAGAAGGCGCAGTACCAAGCCGAGATCGACAAGGCCGAGGCGACGGCAAGGCAGCAGGGACCGCTGGCCGAAGCGAAGGCCCAGCAGGCCGTGCTGGAGGAGCAGGCGAAGGTCGCGGCGCGCAACGCCGAGCTGCGGGAGGTCGAGCTGGTCGCCGAGGTCGTCAAGCCTGCGCAGGCCGAGGCCGAACGGATCCGGATGCTTGCCCGCGCCGAGGCCGACCGGACCCAGCTGTCGGCGAAGGCGTCGGCGGCGGAAGGCAGGATCGCGCTGGACCAGGCGATCATCGCCCAGCTGCCCCAGATGATCGAGGCAGCAGCGGCCGGTCTGGCCAACGCCAACGTCACGATTCTCAACGGCGCTGACGGGCTGAACGACGCCGTCGCGAAGCTCGCCGCACAAGGCGCCACCATCCTGCGCACGGTCAACGCGGGCCTCGCCGGCGTGCACAACGCGGCCGAGTTGGACGGTGTTGACGACGCCGATGTGGACCAGGCCGGCGACGACGAAGTCGTCGAGGCCGACGTGGACGACGACGAGGCCTGACGACACCTGACGAAGTTTCAGACTGTGGCGTCGCTAAAGCGACGCGTGGGTCTGACTAGTCGCAGCCGCGTCGGTCAGGCGGACAGCGACGGGCACCTCCGGATCGGCCGGCGGGTCGAGCAGCAACCGGATGCCGTTCGGGGCGGAGGACGCAACGACGTTGCCGCTGCCGAGCCGCTCCACGACGGTGGCGGCCGTCAGGCCGAACCCCGGTAGCGTGATCCGCTCGACCTTGCCGTCATCGCGAGCCGGCCGGATGAACGCATAGACGTCGCGGTCGCGAGCGGTGTAACGCACTTCGGCGTCGTCGCCCACAGCGCCGCCGGGATCGATCCACGGCCTCGTCCCGTACAGCGCGTCGCCGACCGTCGACGTGAACTCGGCCAGCCACCGCAACCGGTCGGCCTGGCGCTTGGGGATCTGAGCGTCGTCGCCGCGCGGGCCCACGTTGATGAGCAGGTTGCCATTCTTCGACGCGATGTCGCACACCATCCAGAGCAGTTCGCGCCGGGTCAGGAAGTCGCTGTCCGTCGAGGCCCGGTTGTGGCCGAAGCTCTTGTCGAACCCGCGCACGCACTCCCAGGGCTTCGACTGGATGGTGTCGAACACCGCATACTCCGGCGTTCGTACGTCGTACAAAGGCGGCGCCGGCGGCACGAAACCGCGGCCACTCCGCGAAACACGCCGCACCAGCATGTCGATGCCGCGTCGCGCCGGGCGAGTGCGTAGCACGGTCCAGGCAGGCGACCAGGGGACGAAGCGGTCGTTGACGACGCCATCGGGAACGGCGTCGTAGTAGAACTCGAGCAGGCTCGCAAGCCGGTCGACCGGTCCCGGCCAGGAGATGTCGTTCCACAAGACGCTCGGTGCGTAGCGCTCGATCAGCTCGCGTACCTGTGCTTCGGCGTAGGCCAGGTAGTCGCCGCGCGGCTGCGCCACGAGCAGGTCGGCGAATGTCCCCAGTCGATGGTCGTTGAAGGTGGAGTCGAGACCGCCGGAGTAGTAGACCCCGAACCGCATGCCCGCGCTGCGGACCGCCTCGGCCAGTTCACCGACGACATCGCGCTCCGAGCGCGCGCGGGGCGCTCTCGGGTTCGGCACGTCGGACGGCCACAGGCAATAGCCGTCCATGTGCTTGGTCACCAGCACGACGTAGCGCGCACCGGTGGCTGCGAATCTCGCCGCCCACGAGCCGGGATTCCATTCGTCGAGTGCGTTCTCCCAGTCGTCCATGAACGACCGGTAGGGCCGGTCGCCGTAGTGCTGACGGTGATGCGCGCTCACCGCGCTGTCGGGGAATCTCAGCGAGTTCTCGTACCACTCCGAGTAGGGCACGTTCGCGAGTGCATCCGGCTGCCCGGAGGCGAACAGCTCGCCGATCTCGTGCTCCGTCGGCGCGAACGCAGGGATCGATGCCGGCGTCCAGTGGATGAAGATGCCGAGTTTCGCATCACGCCACCAGGTCGGAACGGGACGCGCGCGCAACGCGCGAACCGCTGACCTCGTGCCCATCGGAATCGCTCAGCGGCCCGCGCGCACCAGTCGCCCGGGTCGCTCACCGGTCAGCTCGCCGTTGGCGAGCGTCTGCACGCCTGCCACGAACGTGCCGACATAGCCGTCGACGTGCTGCACGAGCCGACGTCCGCCCGCGGGCAGGTCGTAGACCATCTCCGGCATGTGCAGCCGGAGGCCGTCCAGATCGACGAGGTTGAGGTCGGCGCGCATGCCCGGCTCGATCGTGCCGCGGTCGGTGAGGCCGTAGGAGCGCGCCGTCCGCGACGTCTGCAACGACACGACCTGCTCGATCGGCAGCCGCGGTCCGCGGGTGCGGTCGCGAACCCAGTGTGTAAGCAGGTAGGTCGGCATGCTCGCGTCGCAGATCAGGCCGCAGTGCGCGCCGCCGTCGGACAGGCCGAGCACCGTCCGCGGGTGGGTGATCATCTCGCGGATGGCTTCGTGGTTGGACTCGACGTAGGACGCGAGCGGTGCGAACAGCAGCGCCGTGCCATCACGCTCGAGCAGCAGGTCGAGCGCGACCTCCTCGGGTTGGCGTCCGGTCGACGCGGCGACGGCCGCGACGCTGGTCTCCGGGGCGGGCTCGTAGTCCGGCGGGTCGCCGAGCGGGAACATCTGGTCCCACCGCGACATCAACGCGATCGCGATCATGTCGGTGGTGCCGGGCTTCTCCGCGAGCAGCTCCGCACGAACTTCCGGCCGGCGTAGCTCCTCCGCCTTCTTGGCAGCAGGCAGATGAGCAATCGTCTGATAGGTCGGGTGCGTGATGAACGGGTGCAGCGACGACTGCAGTCCGAACAGCATCCCGGTCGGTCGGCACGAGACCTGCGGGACGAGGTTGAGCCCTTCGGCGTGCAGCTGCTCCGCGTCGGCCAGCGCCTGCCGGTAGGAGTGCGCGTCCCACGGCTCCTGTGCGAGGGCGTAGGTCACCGTCCCGCCGGTCCGCCGTGCGACCTCGACCATCCATTGGCGCTCCGGGTCGCGGAACGCGTTGTCGGAGACGATCTCGACGATCCCGTGACCTGCGCGACGTACGGCGTCGGCGATGGCGAGCAGCTCGGCCGGCGCTGCCGACGTCCCGGGGACGAAGCCGTGCTTGGAACGGTGCAGGATCGTGCGCGACGTGGTGAATCCGACCGCGCCGGCGTGCAGTGCCTCTTCGGTCAGCTTCGCCAGCTGCTCGATCTCGTTGTCGTCGGGGTCCTCGTGTGCGCGTTCGCCCATGACATAGGCGCGCAGAGCGGCGTGTGGCACCTGAGCGACGACGTCGATCGCCCTCGGCATCCGCTCGAGCGCGTCGAGGTATTCGCCGAAGGTCTCCCACTGCCAGTCGATGCCTTCGTACAGAGCGGTGCCGGGGATGTCCTCGACGCCCTCCATCAGCTCGATGAGGAAGCCGTGGCCGTCCGGCCGCACCGGTGCGAAGCCGACGCCGCAGTTGCCCATGACGACAGTCGTCGCACCATGCCAGCTCGACGGCGACAGGTCGGGATCCCATGTGACCTGGCCGTCGTAGTGGGTGTGGATGTCGACCCAACCCGGCAGCAGATGCAGGCCATCGCCGTCGATCTCGCGGCGTGCCGCGCCGGCCTTTTCGTCGACGGCGACGATCACGCCGTCGTCGACGGCGACGTCCGTCGTGCGGGCCGGAGCACCGGTGCCGTCGACGACAGTGGCGCCACGGATGACCAGGTCGTGCATCTCTTTCTCCTTAGCCGCAGAGTCAGGTGGTCTCGAGCTCGATCGCGCGGATCCAGAGCTCGCTGAGCAGCTGGACCGCCTTTGCCGCCGGCATCGGTGGATCGGCCGGGTCGAAGATGTAGGTCATGTAGCAGAAGCGGTCGACCATTGCGGTCAGCGCTCGGGCGGTGGCATTGACGTCACCAGGGATGGTCAGCTTTCGCTGCGCGCGTCCGCGGCGCAGTTCGTTGGCCACCATCTCTTCGAGCATCCGGGAAAGGTCGCGACGGACGGCCGCGAGCCGCTCGTTGGTGTGCGTGACCTCTTCCCACATTGCCCAGAACGGTGCCTGCTCGGCATAGCCGTCGACGAAGCGGCGCAGCATCCGCTCCAAGCCGTCACGACCGTCTCGCACGCGCCACGTCATTTCGCCGGACTCGACGAGCATGGAGATGCCTACGTTGACGAGCTCACCGAGCACATCAGTGCGGTCGCGGAAGTATTGGTAGAACGTGCCGGTCCCCACGCGGGCGCGCTCGGCGATCAACGCCACGGACGAGTTCTGGAACCCGTTCTCGCGGAAGACCTCGTACGCCGCGGCCAGGAGCCTTGCGCGTGTCCGCGCGCCGCGCTTGCCGAGCGGCACCTCGACGCCGTCCTCACGCCGCACCGGCGCCTCGACGCGAGTGCGTAGTGCGGCCAGCACCGGACGGTCGACGTCACTCGCCGGCTCGCCCATGCGCCCCCTCCAACGTCCGTTGACGCACCGAAGAACCTGACTCTAGCGTCACCTGAGACGTCCGTCAGGTATGGATGGGCGCACCGCGAACCGGGGCGAGGAGATGGCGATGCTGCCGCTCAGGGCCAGAAATGGCGGGAACTCGGGCGCGTTCGGGCCCGGGCTGCACACACAGTCGGTGATCTTCGGCATGGTCCTCACGCTGATCGCGGCGGGACTGGGCTACCTGGCGCACTCCGAGGGCTCTGCCGCCGGAAGTCAGGCCGCGACGGTCACCACTGGAGGCAACGCCGCTGGTTCGGGACTGACCGGCGGTGCGGGAGCGGTGGGCTCTGCCGGTGGGAGCGTCGGCGGGCTTACGGCGGCGGGCGGTCCCGCTGCGGCCGGCGGCGCGGGTGGCGCCTCGGGAGCGGCGAACGGCGCCGGAGGCGCTGGTGGTTCCGGCCCGGCGGCGCCGGGCGTCAGCTACTCCGTGCCACACGGCCTGTGGCCCACCCGGGTCGCAAATGCGCCGGCGCAGTTCAACCCGGCGAACAAGTCGGGACAGCTGTCGACCGGACCGCTAGGGGCGACGGATCAAGGCGTCACCAAGAACGGCATCAAGTTGGGCTTGCTCATCGCGAACACGAGTGAGCTCGGTGCAGCGGGCTTCAAGGCCGGAATCTCCGGCAACCAGCAGGAGATCATCAAGGCCTGGACCGACGAGATCAACCGCAACGGCGGCATCAACGGCCGCAAGCTGAGCTACTACACCCAGGATTTCGACGTCCTCGACGTCAACGACATGCAGGCAGCCTGCAAGACGATGACGCAGGACCAGAAGGTGTTCTCCGTCCTCACCACCGGCGGCTATGACTCGGTCGCGCAGCTGTGCATCACGAAGGAGAACAAGACCCCGCTGATCAGTACTGATCCGGAGCCGGCGGAGTGGTACCAGCAGGCTGCGCCGTACCTGTGGGGCACGTTCATGAACAAGGACCGCCTTGCCAAGAACCAGGCGAAGTGGCTTTCGACGTCCGGGTATGTGCGGCCGACGGACAAGGTCGGCGTCATCTACCACGACATCCCCAACGTCGCGCCGTCGGTTGAGAAGTCGCTGCTCCCGTCGCTGAACGCCGACGGCATCCACCCCGTCGACGTCGTCAAACTCGCCAGCGACAGCCAGCAGGCGTTGTCCCAGATCCCGAACGCGGTGCTGGACATGCAGCAGAAGGGCGTCACGTTCGTCATCTTCGAGATGAACCTGATTTTCAAGTCGCAGTTCCTGCAGCAGGCGGCGAAGCAGCAGTTCCACCCGCGCTTCAACGACAGCGACGAGTACTTCGGCTGCGCCGACTTCACCACCAGTGCCTACGACGCCACCGAGTACGACGGCACGAAGTGTGTAGGCACGACGTTGTCGGGCGTCGACCCGAAGAAGTACAAGGAGACGACGTACCAGAAGTTCGCGGACTCGGTCTACAAGCACGAGTACTCACAGGGCTACGCGACCGAAGGCAGCGACCCCAAGAACCAGGAAGCGCAAGCGGTGCTCAACTGGGGGCTCGGCTCGGAGATCCTGATGTGGGCGCAAGCCGCGATGCATGCCGGCACCCAGCTCACCCGCAAGCTCTGGGGCGAGTCGATGGAGTACACGGGCAACTGGCTGCAGCAAGGGCTCTACTGCTCGTCGACGTTCAAGCCCGGCAAGTTCGACGGCTCCGACCGGTTGGCGATCACGGAGTACGAAGCGCAGGCCGATGCCGACTATGCGGCGAAGTCGTTCCACATGCTGGCGCCGGGTTGTTTCAAGAACTACTACTGATCGGTGGCCGCCCCAGTGACAGCAGCGCCAACGACGGGAACCGCGCCGGGCGACAGCGCCGTCGCGACCCTCTCCGTCGGGTTGCTGGACGACGTCACCGACGCAGCATCCGTGGCGGACCTCGCCGCGCCGCCGGCCGAGCTGGTCGCGACCGCGGACGAGGTGCCGCTGCGGCAAATCCTGGCGCGCTACGGCGCGCTGCCCTTGTTCACCCTCGCCGCGGTGAACCTGATTGACAACCTCGACCGTGCGGCGTTCATCACGGTCGCTCCTGACATCAAGCACGCGTTCCACCTCTCCCAGGCCGCGATCGACGGCATCAACGGTGTCGCGGCGATCCTGGTCGTTGCCGGCGCGGTGCCGTTCGCTGTGCTGGCCGACCGGGGCCGCCGCATTCGTCTGGCGGCGCTGGCGGCAGCGATCTGGTCGGCACTCACCTTTTGCACCGGCTTCGTGACGAGCGCACTTCAACTCACGCTGGTGCGCATCTTCTCCGGCCTCGGACAGGCCGCGATCGAGCCGGTGCACGGCAGCTTGGTCGCCGACTACTACCCGGTCGAGGCGCGGGCCAGGGCCTATGGCGTCCATCAGAGCGCGTCGCCACTCGCGAGCATTCTCGGACCGATCGTGGCGGGCGCGATCACGACGCTCGTCGGCGGCGCTGCGGGCTGGCGGTGGGCGTTCTTCCTCATCACCCCGTTCGGCGTGGTGGCCGCCTACCGGGTGGCCCGGCTCCGCGAGCCGCGCCGCGGCGGGATGGAGCAGGAGCGGCTCGCAGATCGGCTTGCTCGCGAAGGCCTGGCCCAGAGCGCCGACACAATCCGGGTGCCGTTCGGCACCGGCGCACGCCGGCTGATGGACATCCGCACCCTTCGCTACCTCTACCTCGGCATCGGCATCCTCGGCTTTGGACTGGTCTCCGGGCCGGTGCTGATCAGTCAGTACTTCCAGGACCAGTGGGGGCTCGGCGCCTTCCAGCGCGGCCTCGTCTTCTCCCTCACCGGTCTGGGACTCCTGGCCGGCCTGCTGGTCGGCGGCGTTGTCGGCGATCGACTGTTCCGGCACGCGCCGAGCTGGCCACTGTTCCTCGCCGGGTTCGGTTTTGCGACGTACTCCGTCGTGGCCGCGGGTGCCTTGTACCTACCGGTCCTCGCGCTCGTGGTGGTGGTCCTGCTCGTCGCGAACTTCGGCATCGGCGTGGTCGTCGCGCCCATCCGGCAGATCGTCGCCGCCGCGAGCCCACCGGCTCTGCGCGCCTTGGCGTTCGCCTTGCTCGGCATCTTCATCCTGCTGATGGGTGGCTTCCTCGGCGGCGTCGTGTTCGGCGCCATCGCGGACGCGACCAGCGCGCGGACGGCGATGACCGTGCTGGGCATCCCGGGACTTCTCGCCGGTGTGCTGGTCGCGATCGGCTCCCGGCACGTGGACCGCGACATCGCGCTCGTCGCCCAGGACGTCGTGGAAGAGGCGCGCGCAGCCGAGCGCCGGCGCAACGCAGCCGGCGCGCTTCTGGAGGTTCGCAACCTCGACTTCAGCTACGGCCCCGTGCAGGTGCTCTTCGATGTCAACCTCGACGTCAGTGAGGGCGAGGTCGTCGCGCTGCTCGGTACGAACGGCGCCGGCAAGTCGACGCTCCTGCGTGCAGTGTGCGGTCTGGAGCACCCGACTCGCGGTTCGATCCGGTTCAAGGGTGCCGACATCACCTATCTCGAGACCGAGCAGATCCTCGGCCTCGGCGTCGGGCAGATGCCGGGCGGCCGTGCGGTCTTCCCCGGCATGTCCGTCGCGGAGAACCTGCAGGCCGGCGCCTTCGCGTTCCGGAAGAACCGCGAGCGGGTGCAGCGCGACATCGCGCAGGTCGAGGAGTGGTTCCCGATCCTCGGGCAGCGGCGCAACCAGGCGGCGGCGACACTGTCCGGCGGCGAGCAGCAGATGCTCTCGCTGGCGAAGGCGTTCCTGACCAGACCGCAACTGCTCTGCATCGACGAGCTGTCGCTCGGTCTCGCGCCGACGGTGGTGGAGCAGCTGTTCGCGATCGTCCGCGAGATCCACGAACGCGGCACGACCGTGCTCATCGTCGAGCAGTCGGTGAACGTCGCGCTCGCCCTGGCAACGACCGCCGTCTTCATGGAGAAGGGCGAGGTCCGCTACACCGGCCCGGCCCGTGACCTGCTCGACCGGCCAGATCTGCTGCGGTCAGTGTTCCTCGAGGGCGCGGCCCGATGAACTTCGGCCTCGACGTCGTCATCCTCGGCGTCATCCAGGGCTTGCTCTACGGCGCGCTGGCAATCGGGTTGGTGCTCGTCTACCGCGCGCAGCGGTTCGTCAACTTCGCGCATGCCAACATCGGCGTGATCTCGTCGGTGCTGCTCGGCAAGCTCGTCCTCGACGAACACTGGCCGTATGGCTTGGCGCTGCCGCTGGCGGTGGGCGCCGGCGTCGCGGTCGCGTTGCTGGTCGAACTGACCGTCATCCGACGGCTGTTCCGCTCGCCGCGGCTCGTGGTCATGGTCGCGAGCATCTTTCTCGCGCAGTTCCTGCTGATCCCGCGGCTGATCCGGCAGATCAACCCCGATCAGCAGACGCTCGTCAACAATGGCTATCCGCTTCCGTTCCACCCGTCGATCAAGGTCGGGACGCTCTACTTGCACGGCGACGACCTGCTCATCGTTCTCGTCGTTCCGGTGCTCGTTGCCGCACTCGCCTGCTTCCTGCGGTTCACGGCGTACGGCCAGGCGATCCGAGCCGCGGCGGAGAACCCGGAGGCAGCGCGGCTCGCAGGCATCTCGGTCAAGCGAATGTCGACGCTGGTTTGGGGTGTGGCCGGGCTGCTGAGTGCGCTGACCGCGATCCTGCACTCGCCGAAGGACTCGGTCTTCCTCGTCGGCGGGTCCGGTGCCAGCCTGCTGGTACGCGCGCTTGCCGCCGGCCTGATCGCAAAGATGACGAACCTTCCGGTTGCGTTCGCGGCCGGCATCGGGATCGGCGTCGTCGAGTCGGTCACGTTCGCGAACGAACCCTCCGGCGGCGTGGTCGAACTCGTCGTCTTCGTCATCGTGATGGCGGCCTTGCTGCTGCGGTCGCGGGAGCTCTCCAAGGCCAACCGGGACGCGAGCTCCGGGATCAACTTCGGCGCGGAGCCGACACCCGTTCCCCGCCGTGCCGCCCGAATCCCGGCGATCCGTCGCCTCACCATCGGCAGTTCGCTGGGCTGTCTCGTGCTGGCCGCCGCCGCACCGGTGATCCCGCTGTTCGGGCTGAACACCAGCGCGAAGGCATTCCTGCTCACGCTGGTCACCTCGTACGCTCTCGTCGGGCTGTCGCTCTGCCTGCTCACCGGATGGGGCGGGCAGGTGTCGCTCGGACAGTTCGCCCTCGTCGGGGTGGGTGCCTACGCCGCGGAGCGACTCGCAGCGCACGGCATCGAGTTCTGGGCGATCGCCCTCCTCGCCGGCGCCATCGGCGCGGTCGTCGCCGTCGCCGTAGGCCTGCCCGCGATCCGCATCCAAGGACTCTTCCTTGCGGTGACGACGCTCGCGTTTGCGGTGCTCGCGCAAGGCTTCCTGTTCCAGCAGTCCTGGATCGTCGGCGACCCAGCCGGGGTCTTCCTGCCGCGGCCGTCGCTGCTGCACGACGAACGCTCGGTCTACTGGTTCGGGCTCGCCCTGGTCGTCATCTGCACGGTCCTGGTCCGTAACTTCCGGCAGTCCGGACCGGGCCGGATGCTCATCGCCGTGCGCGACAACGACAAGGCGGCACGGTCGAGCGGGATCTCGGCGACCGGCGCGCGACTGGTGGCGTTTGCGCTGGCCGGCTTCATCGCCGCCTGCGCCGGCGTCGTCTATGCCTACGCGCAGCAGCGCTACGTCTCGACCAACTTCGCGCCGGACAACAGCTTCACGATGGTGACGATGGCGGTGATCGGCGGGCTGGGGTCGATCCCCGGCGCGCTGCTCGGGGCGTTCGCGGTCTTCGGCATACCGGTGTTGTTCAGGGGCAGCCAGGAGAGCCAGTTCATCCAGTTCCTCGTCGGCGGCGCCGGTGGGCTGTTCGTGCTCCTGTTCATGCCGCGAGGCATCGCCGGCCTGGTCTATGACGTGCGCGACGCCGTCGTCGCCCGCCTCCTCCGCCGCGCCGACGGGTTGCCTGCGCCGCCGCGGATCGTGCCGCCGTTGCGCCAGCTCTGGGCCGTTGCCCGTGGTCGCGAGGCGGTGCCGCTGTCGTGACTGCCACCATCGCCGACGCTCTCGAGCTCGAGATCGCGCCAGAGGTCCCGCTCCAGATCGACGAGCTGACGGTTCGCTTCGGCGGCGTACACGCGGTCGACGGCGTCTCGCTCGAGATCCGGCCGGGCGAGACCGTCGGCCTGATCGGGTCCAACGGCGCCGGCAAGACCACACTCATGGACTGCGTTTCCGGCTACGTCCGGCCGACGTCCGGCAGCATCACACTGTTCGGGACCGACGTCACGCAGGTGTCACCGGAGCTCCGGCCCTATGTCGGTCTCGGCCGCAGCTTCCAGGACGCCAAGCTCTACCCGGGGCTGACCGTGCTCGAGACGCTGATGGTCGCGCTCGAACGCCACGCCCCGACCGGCCTGTTCGCCGGACTGCTCGGGTTCGGTCGGCAGAACGAACGCGACAAGCGCTACACCGCAGATGAGCTGGTCGAGCTGATGGGACTCGAGGCATACGCCGAGAAGCGGGCGGGGGAGCTGTCGACGGGCACTCGGCGCATCGTCGACCTGGCCTGCATCATCGCCCAGCAGCCGAAGCTGCTGCTGCTGGACGAGCCGACTGCCGGCATCGCGCAGCGGGAGACCGAGGCATTCGGTCCGCTGCTGCGCCGGTTGAAGGACATGATCGGATTCGCGGTGCTGCTCATCGAGCACGACATGCCGCTCGTCACGAGCCTCGCTGATCGCATCTACGCGATGGAGTCCGGCCGCGTCATCGCCGAGGGCACGCCCGCGGAGGTCGTGAACGACGGGCGGGTTATCGCGAGCTACCTCGGCACGACCGAGGCGGCGATCCGCCGATCGGAGCACGACATCCCACCGCCACGGCCGACCGCCCGCCGTCGTAGCCCTCGAAAGAAGGTCACGTGACCGTCACCGTTCCGGCGACCCGCACCCTCGTCGTCGACTGCGACTCGCACGTGCTCGAACCTGCCGACCTGTGGCTCAACTACCTGGAGCCGGAATTTCGCGACCGCGCGATCCGCATCGAGGACAGGGACGGCGTCGAGACGCTCGTCATGGGCGAACAGGTGATCCTGGCCGGAACTCTCGCGGGTCTCGGTGGCGTGCACATCGAACGACCCACATTGTTCGCGCCGGGCATGCGCTACGCCGATGGCTGCCCACCCGCGAGCTATGACCCGGCGGCCCGAGTCGCGATGTACGACGAACTCGGCATCGACGGCGGGTTGTTTTTCCCGACGATCGGCATCCTGCCCTTCCCCTGCGACGACCAGCCACTGGCCTCGGCCTACTGCCGTGCCTACAACACGTGGGCGGCGGAGTTCGCCGCCGGCACCGGCGGTCGCGCCATGCCCGTCGCCCACCTCAACCTCGGCGACATCGACGAGGCGCTACGTGAGTTGGATCGTTGCCTGGCTCGAGGGTTCAAGAGTGTGTTCCTCCCGCCGGAGCTTGTCGGTGGCCGGCGTCCCGGTGACCCGCACTTCGATCCGTTATGGCGCCGTTGTGCCGAAGCGGGTGTGCCCTTGTGCGTGCATGTCGTCGTCCGCTTCGGTGGCGCCGGTCTGCCCTACGAGCCGTGGATGCTGTCCGGTGCCGGCATGATGTTCGGCTTCACGCTCGGGGCACCGGGACAGATCATCCCGGCGGTCACGTCGATGGTGCTCGACGGCGTGTTCGACCGGGTGCCGGACCTGAAGGTGGTCTGCGTGGAGGCCGGCTGCGGCTGGGCGGCGCACCTGATGGACCGGCTCGACGAGAAGTACGACACCGTCGGCACGTTGTTCCCGCGGCTGGAGCGGGCGCCGTCGGACTACCTGCGGCGCAATGTCTGGTACGTCGCCGAGCCGGGGGAGCGGACGATCGGTTCGATGCTCGATCTCGTCGGCGAGGACCGCATCCTGTGGGGATCGGACTTCCCACACATCGACTCGACGCTTGACGCGCCGGACCAGATCCGGGCGTCGGTGAGCGGGCTGTCGGCGCAGCGACAGGCGGCGGTGCTCGGTGGCAACGCTGCTCGGCTGTTCGGCCTCTGACGTCGCTGCTGCGCTACGCCCGGCGGCGAGGGAGCGGTTCCGGTTCCGGCGCGGCCACGACGTCCTGAATCGGCACATGACCGTTCTCTTCGGTCGACGCCGCACGTTGCCCGTCGGTAATCAGGTTCTGCAGCCCGCTGGCGAGTCCGCCGAGCTCCATGGGCAGCACGATCTTGGTGGCCGG
>Ga0207705_10000387_pt1 | contig 39128 bp, 37 predicted proteins | sample KBSC13metaG_FD_184314 | JGI IMG/M metagenome (GOLD analysis project Ga0207705, IMG submission 184314) | Corn rhizosphere microbial communities from Kellogg Biological Station, Michigan, USA - KBS C1-3 metaG (SPAdes) (version 2) | ecosystem: Host-associated > Plants > Roots > Rhizosphere > Soil ... | reverse complement strand
GACATTCCACTCACCGCGCTCGACGACTCCCCCCTGGACACAGGCTGAGCCGCCGTTCGCCCCGCGTGCTCGCTCGGAAACCGATCCTCGCGCTTTGCTCGACGAGGGAGAACTCGCAGAGGCTGATCGTCTCGGTTACCCTGTGGTTGCCTCGCAGGTTGCGCGTCGTGACTTCCTGGGCTTAGCTGCTGGCCTTGCGATCGCGTTGGGGCTTGGGTTTGTTACCTTCAGCACGTTGAACTCTTCGCGCCATGATGAAGTCGCGGCGGGCAGCAACGAGCCGCAAGCCGTGCAGTCACCACCGGCAGCCGAAACGCAGGCAGTGGCGGCAGACCCTTCGCAGTTGCTGGCTCCCACTCAGATGGCTCCTACAGCACCTTTGGAGCCCACGACCCAAATTGCTTCGGCGCCTCCCATGGCGCCAATGCAAAGCGTGGGAGTGCCGCCGATTGTGATCTTCGACGGGAGCACTCCGGCAGGCAGCTCGCAGGAGGGTGATCCTGCCGGTTCAATGGCGCCGCCCAAGCTTCTCTCGGGCGGTACATCTTCAAGCGGACAGGAAGCGCCATCAGCAGCTGCGCATTCGGTCAAGCTTGCGGAACCTTCCATGACGGTCATCCAGGGAACGCTCATTCCCGCTGTTCTCGAGACCGCCTTGGACTCCGACGTGCCGGGATTCGCACGAGCGGTCGTCACTCAGGACATTCGGTCATTCGATCGCAGCAAGATTCTGATCCCGCGGTCATCGAGACTTATCGGCGAGTACAAGGCCGCTTCGGGGCAGGGGCAGAGACGCATTCACCTGATGTGGACGCGGCTAATCAGGCCAGACGGCGTGTCGATCGCGCTTGCATCGCCGGCGACCGACGCTGCTGGAAGAGCGGGCGTGACTGGCAAGGTGAACTCTCATTTCTTTGAGCGGCTTGGTTCGGCACTGCTGACGTCCGTCATCGGAGCGGTAAATCCCTTGGCGCGGGGAGGGGCGACAGTGGTCGTTGCCGGTGGGGATTCGGTTGCGAACGCAGCTGTTCCGGGATTGAGCCAGCGACCGTCCACCATCCGCGTGCGACAGGGTGAACCGGTTCGGGTTTTCGCAGCGCGGGATTTGGTCTTTGCTTCGACCGACGGGGGTGGACAATGACCGCTGCCGCTCAATCGGTACAGGCTGAAACCGACCCATTTCTCTCCGCCTATCTCGCACCCTTTGAGAAATGGCTGGGCGAGCCTGATGTAACGGAGATCATCGTCAACCGCCCGGGAGAAATCTGGGTGGAGCAAAGCGGCATCATGCGCAGTGAGGAAGTCGCCCTCTTGGATGACGTTTTGCTGCAGCGGCTCGCGGAGCAGGTCGCCCGGGTGACGAACCAGGGGATCAGTCGAGAGCGTCCGCTTCTCGCAGCAACGCTTCCAAATGGCGCTCGAGTTCAGTTCGTTGCGCCAACTGCCACTCGTGGCCATTGGGCGCTGGCGATCCGGCGCCATTGCCTGGTTGATCTTCCTCTAGAGGCCTACGAACGCCTGCCCGCCGCGAGCGACACGGAGTTGCAGACGGATGCAGAAGCTGATCCAATCGGCTTCCTCAAGGAGGCAGTGAGCAAGCGCAAAACTATCTTGATCAGCGGCGGGACGTCGAGCGGCAAAACAACATTCTTGAACGCACTCTTGCGTGAAGTGCCGGTCAACGAACGAGTGGTGCTCGTCGAGGACACGCCGGAGATTCAGCTTCATGGGCCCGTTGACCTGGGTTTAGTGGCAGTAAAGGGGGAGCTCGGCGAGGCACGGATTGATGCCGAAGACCTTCTCCAAGCGACACTGCGACTGAGACCGGATCGAATTTTACTTGGTGAGCTCCGCGGGAAGGAGGCGGTGAGTTTCCTGCGCGCCGTGAATACCGGCCACCCCGGTTCATTTAGCACGATACACGCGAACACTCCCGCAGGAGCGCTGGAACAGCTCGCTCTTATGGTGATGCAGGCGGGTCTAGGACTGTCGAGAGCGGACACCATCGTTTACGCGCGAAGTGTGATCGATATCATAGTGCAGTTGGGCAGGGATGGGGGAAAACGCGGAATCGTTGAGATAAAGCCACTCCGGACCCGCATCGCAGATCTGCGGGAGGAGCTGAAGCAAATGGACAGGCGGGCCGCTTAGGTTCTGTCAGGATGCAACCAACTGCTTGGCGACGCTCGAGGGTTTGAGGGCACCCACTAATTGTGCTCAATGGGGGTCTTCTCTTGTGGGACCCATCACAAACGCTTTCGCCCGTGCGCCAAATCAAATAGGCTGCACTCTGACTCGTTGATGGGCCGGGCAAATTGTCCGAAATTAGGTCTCCTTCGAAGTACCGCTTCGGTTAATCAGACGAGAGTGGTCTTGTGATAAAAAAAATTAAAACTGGGACGTTGGGGGGCTCCCCGGTTGAAGCGTCAGGGACGCCGGCTCTGTTCAGTTTCCAGTTGAACGATGGTTATTACTCATTCGACGAGGCCGAGTGCAGAGAGAACGGAAAAGCACTCGCATCAGCCTATCGTGACGCGCAGCCATTTCCACACATCGTCATGGAAAAGTTCCTCGATACAGAGCTCCTGCGGACGGTGGCTAATGCATTTCCGGCGACCGGTGGCAAACGCTACTTCAACCGATCTCAGGAGAGGCTGAAGTACCAGTTCCATGCGAACGAATCCTCTAGCGGATTGGTTCGAAACCTATTTTCCGAGTTGAATGGCCGTGCTTTCCTCGGGTTTTTGGAGGAAATGACTGGAATTCAGGGCCTCATTTCCGATCCTTACCTTGACGGGGGAGGCCTGCATCTCACACAGGCTGGCGGTTACCTCGGGGTTCACGCTGATTTCAATCTCCATGGCCCAATGCACGTCGAGCGGCGGCTGAACCTGCTGGTCTATCTTAACGACGACTGGCACTCGGAATACGGCGGCGCCCTCGAACTTTGGGATCGGCAGATGAAGGGCTGCGCGAAGAAGGTTGAGCCACTTCTCGGCCGCGCCGTGGTATTCAGCACCAATCTGGATAGCTTCCACGGCCACCCTGATCCATTGAGTTGTCCTCCGCAGCGCGATCGACGCTCCATGGCGACCTATTATTACACAGCGCTGCAAGATTCGGCACCCTTGCTCCATGTCCGCTCAACAACTTTCCAGGTGAGGCCCGGAAGCGGTGACAAGGTCGATTGGGAGGTGAAAGTCGATCATCTCATCAATGACTGGGTGCCTCCTCGCCTTCAGCGCATCGCAAGACGTCTCAATCCCTTCAGGTGAGAGAATCTGTTACATCTGAGTTCTCCGAAGCAGTGATGCCGGTAATCGTTGCATTCGAGGCACTCGTTGTGGTGCGCCGATTGACGCTGAAGTTGCTCACGCCAAAGTCAGATGACAATGACCGCGTTAATCGAGACCGTCGAAGCGAATGGGAAAATGCCGGAAGGTGATGTGCCGCTTCCCTTGCGCCTCCAAACCGTGATTTGGAATGCGCTTGGACCGGGATCGGTCGGCTACACCGTCACGGAGTTGCTGGACAACACGCCGCCGCCTGCTGACCGAAGGTTATGGGTCTTGGGCGGCCGTCGCGAGTATTGGCGACCATACGTCAGGCGTGCTCTTCCGCCCGTCGCTTTTCGCGCGTTGTGTAGAGTCGGCGTATCCGCTCCCGCTCAAGGTCGAATCGCCAGCCGGAGAGTTTTGAACTCGCTTCGTCCTGGCGACATTTTATACATGTGGCCTCCCTATGACGCCGCTCTGATGGAGCGTGCGCGAGACCGAGGAGCCATCGTCGTTGCTGAGCGCATCAATTGCATGGCAGAAATGGGCCGGGACGCCCTGCAGCGCGCGTATGGCCGGCGCGGACTCCCGTTGCCCAAAGGATGGTTCGAGGCGAGCGACATCGCGCACGAACGCGATCAGATGCTCTTGTGCGACTTGATATTCGCTCCCAACGCGCCGGTGGCAGAGAGCGCGCGTATTGCGGGCATTCCAGCGGAAAAGATTCTGGACGCATCCTATGGGTTCAGCCCCAAACGACTTGCGAACGCCATTGGAATCCGACGGCCAGCCCGAGATCCGGTATTCGCATTCGTCGGACTCGGAATCGTTCGGAAAGGCATTGACGTTTTGCTTGAGGCTTGGGATCTCGCGGACATCGAGGGTACGTTACTGATCGCAGGGCGTGTGGATGAGGAGATCAGGCAGTTTTATGCGAGCACGCTGGAGCGGAACGACGTCCAAGAGCTTGGTCATGTCAACGATATCGCTCGCGTTTACTCCGCCGCCGACGTATTCGTATTTCCGTCTCACGAAGAGGGCGGTCCGCAAGTCACGTACGAGGCCGCGGCTTGCGGGCTTCCGTGCATCGTCAGTCCGATGGGGGCAGGTCGCCTCGTCAGAGACACCAGCGAAGGACTTCTTGTCGATCCATGCAGCGTTGACCAACTGGCATGTGCAGTGACGCGTCTGGCGCACGATGTAGCCTTCAGAAAGGAATTAGGGGCCAACGCAGAGGCTCGTGCACGCGAGTTCACTTGGTCCAAGGTAGCGGCTCGGCGCTATGGACAGCTATGCGACGCCGTTTGCAAGCGCATAAGCTAAGGTACACGCCCTCCTATGAATCCTGTGCAACGATTCTAACCAAGCTAATCCTCACATCAATCCCCTTCAACTTAACTGCTGGCTCAGAGGGAGGTTCTTCGTGGTGCAGAAAGGCAGCCATTTCGGAATCATGAGTCTCGATAGGCGATCGGAACTTGGAACCGGCTGAGCCTCGACCGACGCGGTCGTGGATCAATTTATGCGTTCAAGATGGAAGGGATGCATTGCCTCGGATTAGTGTTCTGATGCCCGTGTTCAACACAGAGCGCTACTTGCAGGAGGCGCTGAGCAGCGTCAGTAGCCAATCCTTCACTGATTTCGAGTTAGTCGCGATCGACGATGGATCGACGGATGGGTCTTATGGCGTTCTGCGCGATTTCGCAGAGTCGGAACCGCGCATGCGAGTCCTTTCGCGGCCGAACGCGGGGCTTGTCAGGACGCGCAACGACCTGATCGCGGAGGCCACCGGCGAACTGATTGCCTGGATGGATTCCGACGATATTTCCCGCCCAAATCGTCTGGAGCGGCTTCTCGCCACTCTCGATGCAGATCCAGACGTGATCTGCGTTGGGTCTGATGTGGAACGAATCGACCCCGACGGTAAACCTTTGGGCTTTGAACGTTACCCGAGCGCGAGTGCGAGCATTCGAGAGCAGCAACTGGAGGGAACGGGAATTCGCTTTCCTTCTACGATGCAAAGACGGTCCGCGGCGGTCGCGATCGGAGGATTCAGGTCTGACTTCCCGATCGGCGAAGATCTCGATTTCCTGCTTAGACTTGGCGAAGCCGGGGGCTTGGGGAACATCAGCGAAGTCCTCTACGCCTACAGGCAGCATCTCCAGAACACGTGCACTCTGGAAGGGCAAAAATGGCCTCAATATCGGCGCTTGATTCTCGATTTGGCGGCGGAGCGTCGCAATTTCGGCAGCGACAGGATCGACAATGGAGCGAGCGTGACGATCGAACCCTCGGCCGCTCGGGAGAACGTCGCTCCCCGCGTATTGCTCAATTGGGCCAGATGGGCTTTTCGAAGCAGGGATCCTTGGCGGGCGGTGCGTTATGCGGTCATGGCAATTTGCGCTGCCCCACTAAGCCCCGGGATATGGCGATCAGCTGCGAGGTTGCTAATAAGTCGAAAATAGCAGCTATTCATGTGGGGAGAGAACGGCTGCCGTGGGGTGAGCGCCCAGTTTGACTAGCGCTTTCAGAAAGGGTGCAATGGCCGGTGCATTTATCGCCACTCGGCTGCAGCGGTTACGGCTGACGGGAACATCCGCGCTCGCACTTAGTACCGTGATCACAAATCTTGTTCGGCTCATCAGCACGGTAGTGCTGACTCGTCTGCTGGCTCCGGACGTCTACGGCATAACTGGCATAATCATGTCGGTATTTTATGCTATCAACATGGTAACGGACATCGGGTTACAGGCCTATGTTGTCCGACATTCCCGTAGTGACGAGGACTCGTTCCTCGACGCAGTCTACACCATCCATGCGATTCGTGGCGTGGGCCTTTCACTCGTGGCGATTGCCTCCGCATGGCCGCTTTCGCTGTTGCTCGGCAAGCCAGAAATATTGGCGCCACTTGCCGTTTCGTCACTCGTGTTCATCCTGGACGGACACGTCTCACTTCATCAATTCCGCGCGTTGCGAGGGGGCCGGGTTCAACGCTTTGCAATGATTAGCTTAATAACTGGGGTCACCCAGACTTTGTCAGCAATCGCGCTCGCGTTCGTATTTCGCAATGTGTGGGCAATAGTGGGATCGCTATTTGTTGGGAAGGCGACGCGAGTCTGGGTGAGCTATTCGCTCTTCGGCGGTTCCCGCCACAAGTTTCGATTTGACAAGGTGATCGCTGCAGATCTGTGGCGTTTCTCCCGAGTGGTCGGCCTTTCAAGTGCGTTGACTTTGGTGATAACGCAGTTGGACAAGCTCGCGTTAGGACGCATTCTGACACTTCCTGAATTTGGTGTTTACATAATCGCTTCATCACTCGCGAGCGCCCCAGTAGGGTTTGCTCTGACCTACGCATCCACCATTGTTTACCCAGCGATTGCGTCGGCGTGGCGAAACGGCAGTTCGCTGGGGGACGCATATTATCGCTGCTGGGGACGCTTCTTTTATTTGTATGCATTCGCGGCCGGCGGGCTCATCGGAGGAAGTGGCCTCCTTGTGGCGATCCTTTATGATGATCGCTATCAAGCTGCCGGAAAGTACCTCGCAGTTTTGGCGATTAGCACCGCCTTTGCGATCGTCACCGGCCCGATGCAAGACTCACAAGTGGCGAGCGGCAGGCAACGTGCTGCGATCGAGTTCAATGCTCTGCGGCTGTTTTGGCTCGGCATCGGAGCCGCCGTCGCATTGGCCCGGTCCGACGCCATGATACTCATCTTGACGTTGGGACTGCTCGAGGTGCCGGTATATTGTTATGGTCTGTTGAAAATGACTCGTCTCCAGCAAATTCGATGGCGTCGGGAATTCACGTTTTTGGCAGCTGTATTCGCGGGCTTGGTGATCGGCTGGGCGGCTAAAATCGAGGCATTTAAGTTGTTCCCACACCTGCAACCGGCTTGATGGTTTGGCCGGCATTTCTCAAGCGGGTAGATACAGCGTCGCTCCGCTGCGGGCGTGGGACCGACGCAGCTGCCCCCGCCATAAGAAATATAAGTGAGAAATCAGTCGCATTCGGAATAGAATCAATAATGTAAACGCCCAGCAGAAGAGCGAGTCCGCCTCGGTTAATGTTTGCCGGCGTGATTTCCTTTCCGGTTCTTTTCAGCGCGGCAAACTCAGCGGCTGCCATTAACCCGAACAAGCCAATATAGCCTACCCAGCCGAAGGTACCCAGCTGAAGAATCCAGGCCCCATCGGTGCGTGAAATGTCTTGCCCCGTCCATTCATCGTAAATTCGATTACGGCCCCATTCGCCCCAGCCAAGAAGTGGCTTTTCCCTTGCCTTTGAAAGCAGCTGCTCTTCGTTTTGAAGGCGAGTTTCAAACGATTTGCTGCGATCTACACTTACGGATCGTGCCACGGACGTAACGAGATCGGTAGGGCTTAAACCGGTGCTTCGCAAAATTGGATAGGCACAGACGAACAGCGAGGCTGCACATCCGATCTTTACCCAAAACCTCGGTTTAGTAAGCAAAATAATTGGCGAAAGAGTGACGGCGTACAACACCGGACCAAGGGATTTGCAGAGCAGAAGAAGGGCGGTCAAGTAGGTGGCAGATAACCCCGCCGAAAGGCCGAAAATGCGGGTTCGCTGCCGGAGTAGAATGAGCGCAGCTAGCAACGCAATGGCGGTAAACAAAGCCAGTGCAAGTCCGTGCGAGAAGAAAACGACAGGTCGGAACCCACCATCCCTCATCTGCTGCGCGAAGCTGGCATGCGGGAAGTAGCCGTACACCCATCGGTGAAGCTGCGGACTCATACGGATTTCGAACAGCATTGGAATGCTGTAAAAGAGCGTCGCAGTTGGGATCGAAGCCAGCAGGGCAGCCCGGGCGTCGTCCGTGGATAGATACCGAAATCCAATGTACATTGGGAGAAGAAGCAAAAGGTGGCGACCGGAGAACTTGAGGCCAGTGAGAGGGTAAAAACCAGGGATGCTCGCGCTCGCGGTTTGTAATTCGTAGCTGTTCGTAAAACTGGTCAGAATCGGGCAAAACACCAGCACCGCAGGAAATATTAATAAGAAGTATGATGGTTGCGGTCGTGGTGTTCGCGAACCAAAAACCCAGCACAGGACCAGCACTGCAAGTGTGGTAATGCTCATCTTGTCGAGTGGCGGCAGAACCGCCGCATCGAGCACCAGACCGGACGGGAGCAACATGTACCCGCCGAGCATGGACCAGACGATAGCCTTTTCAAGCGTGAGCCTGTTGAAGAGCACGATGCAAACAAGCGGCCAGCCAAAGAGTGCCACATAGGCGAATGCATTCGCGATCGCGCCAAACTCCAGTCCTGAGGCAGCCTCGGTAGCGCTTTAGGTGATCCGCCTCAACGGCCCTGCACGGTGCGACTTTCTTCCTTCGTCCGCAGCCGGATTGGGCTGGATGGATCCGCTATGCCAAAGCGGACGCAAAGACCTTCTTACTCAATGCGTTTGCCTCCTCGGGAAACCGCTCACGAAGGTGACCTCAACTAGCTGGCCTCGGCGGCACCGGCACGACCTGGTGGGTCGGGCGTGGATTCGGGCCATTGGCTAACTGCGTCCCGTCGCCCAATTCACCGACGTTGCAGGTCAGGTGCTTGTCAAAGCAGTTGCTCGTCCACCTGTCTTTGATGGTGGGGGACCACGCTTCCAGATAATCGAAATGGAACGTCTCGCCGGCGACCACTGGGTGGCCCATCTCGCGCATCATCTGATCGCTTGAGAAAAGCCATTTTCCATCAACGAACTGCTGGTCGATTGTATAGTCGAGGAAGCCCCCCACTTTCGGCGTCAGGAATGGATGCGCGTCGTCACAGGTGTAGGAGCTGAATCCCGGCCGAGACGTGCGCATGAACGAAAGATGCGACCGATGGTCCGCGCTGTCCACGTTCTTACCGTCCCAGCACTCCGGGCCCTCGAGGTGAAGACGGGCGATGTCGCCGACTTGGCACAAATGGCTGTCCATCAGCGCTTGCAAGGTGCGGTATGCGTACCCATCGGCCTTCGTAGTGCGGAGATCGCTCGAATAGCACGACCAGTAGCTCGACCAGTAGAAGTCGCCGCTCTTATCGAGGACCCCACCACTCATGGTCGCCATGTTGTACCCGATGACGTACTTGAGGCCGTTCGGAATGGCGACACAGGCGCCGCCGGGCGCCGCTGTGCAGATCGGGTTATCTTTTGGGAGGCGCTTATAATAGAGGTGCCAATAGTCGGGCTTCACCACGCCACCGATGCCGTTGAGCATTGCAGGGAGCCAATAGGATGAGCGGTTGACGGGCCCCGCGGTCACGTTCTGGCAGGTGCTCTGGCCACTCGCTCGCAGGGAGGCGTAGGTCGAATCCTTGTTCGCCCCGGTGTTGCCGACGAATTGGTGGAGGTGTTCTGAGACCACACCCGGTGACACGACGGGATCGGCGTAGGCGAGCTGTCCAGGTTCGCAGATGAGTCGGAAAGAACCGTTGGGATCAGGACTTACCGGGGGGATACCACGCCCGTTGTTGTAAACACCTGTGCCAACATCGAAATTGTCGGCGATCGGCGACAACCCAACCCCAAGGATTGGCTGATTATCGGGCGGAGGAGGCGTGGTCGTCGTCGTCGTCGGGGGCGCGGCGGTTGGGGCTGTAGGACAATTTTTAGCGCTGCCGCGGACTTTGCTGCCGTCCGCGCAAACAGCCATTGCAAACTGGGAATCGTTGGCACCGGAACCAGCAGAGCTGCATCCTTGCGTAGCGACGGCGCCGAGCAACAATGCGCATTGCATAGTGCCCCTGAGCAAGTGATTAAACATCCGTTTTCCCCCGAACAGGTAATTTAAATTAAAAGCGTTTGCAATGGGTTATGGACTTACGGTGGTCTCAACACCTTGAAAAGTTCTTAAACTCGCTGGCGGGAGATCAGACGCTGATTGCTGTAATGGAGGCGTGCCGCACGCCTTAGTCGCCGAGTTGTGAGAGGTTGCATCAGCTGAAACTTGTTGCGGATCCGGCGGCCCTGTAGGAAACGTGGAGCTTGGTACCGAAATCGCTCTTTTCTCCACGCTTCTATCGTTGGGCCGCAAAGACGAGCGGGGCAGTGACGGGCGATTCCCTCCTGCGCTTGAAATTCGTCCTTGCCGCCGTTCGGAATCTGGATGTGGCGGAGCAGCTGCGGACTGCGGATGCGTCAACGCCTTTTGGCCGTTTCTTAATCGAAAATCCCGAGACCCTGGTAAACCTGTTGCGTCCTTACCAATGCGCTGCCTGGGGACCTCGCGAACGCTTCAAAAGAATTGAGCAACATGCCACGGTGGTCGAGCAGCTCGGCCTGACAATGCAATCACATGAGAAGATACTGTTGGCCGACCTCGGCTTTGTAAGCGCGGGTGCGTCTTTGATTCTCGATCGGCCGGCTTGGCTAGCTCGGGAAGGCGACCTCACCCTGAACCTGTTCAAAGACAATTTTCGGGCTTTCAGTCTGTCATTTACTTTGGCTGACGCGCCGGATCGAACTCTTTTTATCGGAGGGCTTCAGGGACGGAGTACAGGCGGTGCCTTGGACTTGTACAGGTCTCTAACAAAGGAGTTTTACGGCGTAAGACCGAGTGATTTTATGGTTGAAATGGCACGGCTCTTTGCTGGGAAAGCAAGGGTAAACGAGATCTTTGCAGTGGCGGATGCTTACAGGATCGCCACTCACCGCTATTTCGCGGGACGTGAACCACACCTTAGTTACGATCGGGTCTGGGAGGAGCGAGGGGGGCGGAAGGTCGATCAGACCAGGTTTCAGCTTCCGCTCGAAATGCAGCGACGCGATCTAAAGGAGGTCGGAAGCAAGAAGCGAAGCATGTACAAACATCGATATGCACTCGTGGACAAGATTCGGATCCTTCTTCCACAAAAGTTTAGTCACGCGCAACGGATCTTATTCGAAGCTGTTTAAATGTTCTGTACAGTTCTTGCGTGGTGTTTGACCGAGGATGGTGTCATCGGATCCTTGGTCGCGGCGTGGCCGGGAATCGGAGTCCCTCGTCATTCTCGAGTTTGGCCGCAATTCGGTCTTCGAGCTGAACGAGCATCAACTGTCACCGCGCTGCTCTGTGAGGTGCCGTAATCAATCCCGTGCCCAGAGAGTGCAGCTTGTAAGAGAACGGCCTTGTTAGCCGGCAAGACCTCACGTACTCTCATCGGGTGCAGCCGCTGGTTTGTCTCGCGGGGAGAGCGTCCTCGAAGGCTAGAGTGCGGCTGTTATCTTCCGGAACGGTTGCGGATGGCGCCACGATCTACTCGGTAGACGATTGCGGTTCCTCATTCGTCCTCCACATGTCTCCAGCTGCCTTTCCCTCTGCAATTCGGCAAGCTGTCGAAAGAAATTGCACTGCGCGCGACGTGCTCGGGCCCGAGCTCGGACACGTCATTCCGCCCCCGCTCGCACAATGGGAAAGCCAAGGGATCAGCTGCGCTCTGTTCAGACAGTTTCAGCCCCTCTCCAACTGGCGCCTAACGCGCCATCTACAGATGCGGAGAATGACGCCCAAGGTTCTCAGCTGGTTGCGAGGCGTCGCGCAATTAGATCGGGGTGTAAGCGGCAAGGCAGAACGATCGCTCCGAGCACTGGCCGACTGCCCTTGCGAAGCAATCCAAGAAGCCGCGCTTGGCGCCTTCAATCGCGTAAAGAGCGGCGCATTCATTCCACGAAACCGCGTAATGCACGGCGACTTATGGAGCGGCAACCTCCTGCTCGATCCCAGCGGAGAGCGAGACTTCATTGTAATAGATTGGGGGGGGTCTCACGTTGACGGATTTCCGATCTTCGATCTCGTGAGGTTTGTAGAAAGCGCAAGGATTCCTGCAAGTCCCCTTCGGCGAGAACTGGGGGCTCACGCCGAGCGGCTTGAATGCGACCTTGCCGATACCCGCATTTATCTTCTGGCAGCCCTCGGACTGATTTGGCACAATCTAGGCCAGTTCCCAGCGGAGCGGTTTTCAGCAATGGCCACTCGCAACCTTCAGACCTTGGAAGCCGCCCTAAATGAGTGAGTTCCAGAACGGGAAAGCCGACCTGACGGATCTGGCCCGGGAAATTGGGTGGCGGGAAGCTATTGCACAGCAATTTGATAGCGCTGCATATCTTACGGATGACCGGAGGGGAATGTTTCTGGATCTTCTGCCTCTCCAGGGTGCGGACGTACTCGAAATTGGACCTGGGTTCGGGCAGTTTACCGACAGGATCGCGCGGCAAGCGCGTAGGGTTGAAGCTTTGGAGGTTGACCCGGAGCAAGCCGACTTTATCCGCGAAAAGTTACGACAGGAGGGGCTCACAAACGTCCGCGTAACTACCGGCGGGAGCGATTGCTGCCTACCTTACGCAGATTCGTCGTTCGACCTCATCATTCTCAACCTCGTCCTAGAATGGTGCGCAACAAGGCTGGAGGAACCTCACGAAGTTGCACAACTTCGTCTACTTCGTGAGGCTTGGCGCGTCCTCAGGCCAAGCGGACGGATTTATATAGCGACTAAAAATCGTTTCGCGCTCAGATACCTACTCGGCAAGCCCGATGAACATTACGCCGGAATGCGCTTTGGAAGCGCTCTGCCCCGCCGATTGGCCGACTGGTTGCACGGCCGACGTTCGAGGGGCCGGCTTTATTCGTGGAGAGGTCTGAGGCACCTCCTGATCGAAGCCGGATTCGAGGTGGAACAGAGTTGGTGGGCGACTCCCGAAATGCGCTTTCCTGAGGCGATGGTGCCTATCGATGGTAGATCGATCCGTGTCGCTCGACGCGCGGGTATTTGCCAAGGTGATTCGCGGTCCGTGCGTCTGCTAACAAGCTTTTGCCCCGCCATCGCCGTGAAGCATTTCGCGCCTGGCCTCAGCTTTCTTGCAAGGCGCATTTGACTCTTCAGTCGGGGAAGCAGTTCCTTTGCGTGAATCTGCGCATCCGCACGCTCTCGAAAGCGGCTGACCCAAGGCGCTGGCTACTTGTATTCAATAATTCGTTGGGGTCGCCGGCGAGCGTGCGTCAGCCAGAAGCCGATCTGACCCTGCAGTTGAGGGAACTTCCCTAATAAGATGTGAGTAGCATACGCGCCCCCGAGGCGCCGTTGAAGCCGAAGCCACTGGAACGGCCAAAGAAACCATGCGGGAGGGAGCGCCCAAACTATAGTGCTTATTACGGTGCGGAGTGCTTCTGCGTCGCGAGGACCACGTATCGCGAGCGCTTGCGCGGCAGCATGGCCGCTCCGCCTGCTGCGGGCCCACCATTGTGTAATCGTGGTCATCGCAGCGTCGTGAAGCGCCATCGCAGCATCAATTTTAAAAATAGACCATTCATTCCGTCGCAGCCGGAAGCAGAGATCCGGTTCCTCTCCTGCTATAAGGTCTTCACGGAATCCATTCTCATCCCGGAATGCTGAACAGCGGAACATCGCTATTCCTCCCGTGGACAAAATCTGCCCCGCAGGCACCTGCCATTCCAAGTCGCAAAGGTGGTTGAAAATGCTCGCGCTCGGGTCGCGCTCGCGAAGCACGCCACAGACAACCGCCACATCTTGGCGATCTCCGAGGAATCGAGAGCCCGCCACTATCCAATCCGGCTGAAGCACGGAATCTGCATCGACGAATTGGACGAACTCAATGTTGGGGAAGGCTGCCGTTAGCCACTCGAAGCCAGCGTTCCGCGCCCGCGCAGCCGTAAAAGGCGCGGATTCGGGGAGTTCGATCACCGGAAAGCCGTGGCTCCTTGCGATTGCAACGCTGTCATCTCTGGAGCCGCTGTCAACGTAAACCCTGGCGGGTAGATCCATCTCGGTAGAGGATAGGCAGCGAGACAGGCGCTCCCCCTCATTCCGGCCAATCACGACGATGCCGACCGTGGGCTCGGCGTTCATCTGGATCTCTCAAGCCATTGAGGAGCCGTCCCGGGGTCGTCTTGCCACGAAGTAACGCGACTGGGGCCGTCCCGGAGTCCTTCGATACAACTGCGAAGCACGCCTTTCAGCTCGCCCTCGGCAGATACATGTCGTCCCTGCATGCCGAGAATTCGACGGACGGTCCAAAAGGCATGTCCAAGCGACCAGGCGAGAGCGGCGCTAAAAGCCCCGCTTCGCCCTTTGGTCCGGCTAAACAACAGCCGCCGGGATTCGTACCAGTATGCCGGCCGACTCTTTGCTGTCCCGTTGCCATGGATCCCCGTCGCCGCACCGCCTTGATGGAGCACTCGACTTTTTGGTTCGTGCCAGGTCGTCCAGCCTTTCAGGTGTAGACGCCACATCAGCTCAACTTCTTCGTGGTACAGGAAGAATGAATCGTCGAAGAGACCAGCATCTCTAAGAGCATCAGCGCGAAGCAGCACGCTCGCCCCAGTGACCCAGTCAACTTGCATGGCTTTCAAAGCTGGACGGCAAGCGGCCCGTTGAATGCCGATCAGGCGATTTACCACCCCCGTACCTGCGCCGCGGCCGAACTCCCCCCGGACAGTAGGAAATCGAAACGCGGAAGTGGCGCATGTGCCATCAGGTTCAATGAGCTGGCTTCCCACAGCACCAATATTGGCATGGGATTCCAGCGTTTCGATGAGCGCAGTTCCGCTATCGGGAAGTAGTTCGGCGTCAGGGTTTAGGAGATGGATTGCACTTGGGGGGTCAGATCCTTGCAACAAGCGAAGGATCGCCTGATTGTTTGCCCACCCAAATCCCCCGTTGAGATCCAGGGGAAGCAACTGAACCCACTCCCGATAGCGTTGCTGCTGAAGCATAGCAGTGAGATTCGGCAGCGAACCGTCATCGGAGAACCCGTCGACGACTACTGCGCGAACATCGTCCTTTCCCCGATATCCCGATCGGATTGAGTCGAGCACGCCTTCGATCAAGGGCGTCGTGCGATAATTCACAATGACGACGGCGACTTTCATGGGTAGCGGAATCACTCATTCACGCGGCGACGCTGAAAGTTGCATTCGTTATCATAACCAGTGGCTCTCCGCAGCGTAGACCGTCCTGAGGCCAATTCTACTTCAGAGCGCTTCATCTATGACGCCAGAATCGATTCGAAACACGCACACTCTCGGGGAACCCATACAACTGGGCGGGCAGGAGAGCCAACGCGAAGAACTGCTCCTGCAGGCAGAGGGAGGAGTAAGAGCACCCGGTTCGCAGGTAGCTGCAACCGCTCAAAGGAAATATGCAGAGAGCGCGGCATCTCTGCGGGTGGAATTGGAGCGTCCAGTGCGATCGTCTCATTTTGTACTCACGCTCGGCCGGAGCGGTTCAAACACACTCGTCGATATGCTCAATCAAAATCCCGCGCTCCTCAACTTCGGGGAAGTGCTAGGCAGTTGGACTCAGCTGCGGAAAGTACAACGGCGGTTGGGGCTGCTAAAAATCAACGACTCGGAATACCTCGACTGGATACTCGGCAGCCGGACCTTCCTCTCGACGGCCAATGTGGTTCGCACGCTGGGGAAGATCAGAAATAGACGTTGGGGCGAAATCAAGTCGGTTCGAGAGATTGAGAGCGTCGGTGTCAAAGATTTTTCGCTGAACCTTCTTGCTAGCGGACTGTCGGGATTCCTATTCGCCCGTCCTGGTGTCAAAGTGGTCGGTCTGCTGCGTCGAAACGTCATTGATCGAATGATCTCGAACGAGACGTTGGAAGCTACAGGTCTCGTAAAACTGAGGAATTGCGAAGCACCAAATGGGCAGCCAAAAATCTATGTCGCGCCTCGATCAGTTCTCGAGAAGCTTACAAAAATAGAGGCGGAAAATATACAACTCATTGAAATGTTGGATGCGCTTCCACAGGATCGCGTACTACGAATGGAGTACGAGCAGATATTTTCTTCCACAGAACAAACGCAGGAAAAGGCACGTCAGATATACGAGTTCCTGGGAGTTCGTGACTATCAACCAAACGTACGCATGAGAAAAATTCTTCACACGGACCCTCTTCTTGCTGTGGAAAACTCAGAAGAGATACGGCGCGTAATTGCCGATAGCCGCTTCGAGGAGTACCTGCGCCGGTAAGAACTGTAGGCATGTTATTAGCCGATGTACCAAAACTGTTCCACTTCAGCAGAACGTAGCTAAGAATTAGGCGGTGCATCGGTATGGCCTTCGGCTAGGGCATCCTGGTCCACATTCCCCTGATATTCGATGGGTTGCCTAGTCTTGCAGTGCGCCATCGGAGGACGAAATTTCAACCTCGCTCTTTGTTGCAGCGCCGTGTCTGAATCCGTTTTTCGTTGCGAGCGCGGCATTGACTCGTATCTTGGAACGGCGGTCATCTAACGCCGCGAGGAGAAGGAGGATGGCTGCAATCTGCCCCGATTGCCAAGACCAATTAGATAGAAGCTCGCGCGGGCTGTGGTGCGTGCAACCCTGAAGGATAGTGAATGGAAATCGCATATCTGGTGAGTCAGTATCCTGCGATATCGCACACATTCATAAAGCGTGAGATCGCCGCTCTTCGAAAGCTGGGTGTCGTCATCCACACTTTCAGCGTGAAGCCTTCGGCGCCGGCCGACTTGACGGCAGACCTGTGCGAGGAAGCGCAACATACCTTCTCGATCCTGGTCCAGCCGTTTACGCGAATAGCGAAAGCGCATGCCAAGTCCTTTTTCGCTAGCCCTGCTGCTTACATCGAAACAGCCTTATTGGCGCTCCGTCATCGAGCTCCGGGCACCAAGGGCCTCTTTTTGGCAATTGCTCATTTTGGAGAAGCAGCGGTGCTCGCAGACGAACTGCGTTCCCGTGCAGTTCGTCATCTTCACACGCATTTTGCCAACTCTGGGGCCACCGTCGGGTTGTTGGCCGCCAAAATGCTGAACATCACGTGGAGCTTCGTTATGCATGGCCCGTCGGAGACCGACTATCCCGCCGGCTATCTGCTTGGGCGCAAGGTGGAAGCGGCGGACATGGTGGTCTGCGTTTCATGGTTTGCCCATTCGCAGTCCATGCGTTTGGTCGGCGCGTCGCATTGGGAAAAATTTCGGCTGGTCCGCTGCGGTCTCGAGATGGACAAACTGCCGGAAGCAAATCCTAAGCGGAGAGATCCAAAGACGATCATTTGCGTCGGCCGGCTCTGTTCCGACAAAGCGCAAGCGGGCCTTCTGATCGCCTTTTCTCGCCTCGCACAACGGCACCCGCAGGCGAAGCTGAGATTTGTGGGAGAGGGCCCTGATCGCGCAGAGCTGGAGTCGCTTGCACGCTCGCTTGGTATAGACAACCAGACCACCTTTCTGGACCGTTTGCCGGAAAGCGAAACGCTCAAGGAAATTTCGGAAGCCGGGATCTTCGTCCTTCCCAGCTTCTGGGAAGGGCTACCTGTTGCCATTATGGAGGCGATGGCCCTTGGGATCCCTGTGATCACGAGCCGTATCGCTGGTGTGCCCGAACTGGTCGTAGATGGCGAAAACGGCTTGTTGTTTGCGCCAGCGAACTGGGCAGAACTGGCCTCGAAACTAGAACGACTCCTCGAAGATCCCGCTCTCGGTGAGAGACTAGCGGGAGCCGCCCGCCAGTCCGTCAGGAAGCAACATGACGTGACGGAGTCTGCGCGGCTTCTGCACGAATATTTTGGTGAGATACTGGCGAACACCACACAAGCCGTGACTAAGGCGGGTCCGGGGTAACAAATGGATGCGCGCCATTGCTCGGCCGAAGGTTCTTCGGCCGGAATCCCTAAGACGAAAAGCGGAGACCATGAGAGACCGTCGGGAGCGCCGAGCGAGATGCTCAGCGTTCCCCGCGCAACCATTGTCGGGGCGCACCGGAGACGAAGATAGCCGCATAGTGGGGGATCTTCCGCAGCACGTACAGCGGTAGGACCGCGAGGTGGGTGAAGGGAAGGATTCTGCGTCCTTCGAGGGCCCAGGCGATTAAGACGGCCAGACCACATGTCCCGATGATCGCCACCTGAAGTGCTGCAAGAGGGACCACAGTTCGATCATAGTGGCCGGCGACGAGCAGGAGCGCCGCAGCGACGAAGTTGAGGATTGCCAAGAGTGCAATCGGAGGAATCATTAGGTCAGCCGCGGCTAGGACGCCTCTGAAGTTCACCTTGAGGATTGCGCTTAGCATCAGCCGAGGGGCAACAGTTCTACTGAGCTGAAGGTAGCCTCCCTCCCAGCGACGCCGCTGCGCCATGGTTCCCTCGAGGCTCGCTGCTGGGCTGGTAACCAGGGCTCGCTCGATCAGCATCGGTGAATGTCCTTTTTCTGCAAGCGAAACGCCCAGTGACAAGTCCTCTACGATACTGCTTGTCGCCAGATGGCACTGCTCAAAGAGCGCCCATGGAAGAGCCATCCCCGTGCCGGTCAGATGGACTCGGCCAGTGAGGCGCTCAAGGCCTCGTTGGCGTATGAGGTTCTTGATTAAAAACGCAAAAGTCGAGACTTCGACGAGTGGTAAACTGGAGTCCGGGGCCATCAAGAGGTTAACAGCCTGGCAAGGGCGCTGAGTTTCGCCGACCGCTGATACGAGCTGTTGGAGGCTCTCCCGGTCGATCGTGCAGTCGGCGTCGACAACGATGACAACTTCGGGCTCACGCTTTTTGAGATGTGCGCGGGCGAATTCCAGCGCAAAGCCTTTGCCGATTCTTTCGGCATCAGTGCGCTCGATCACGTTTGCGCCTGCTTGCCTCGCAAGCTGAGCGGTCTTGTCAGTGCAATTGTCGGCAACTACCAGCACTTCGGCAATTCCGTTGGAGCAGGCGGTTAGTCGCGCAAGCATCGCCGAAATGCCGCTTTCCTCATCATGCGCAGGAACGACGACAGTCGCCGTGTACGATCCGGCGCTCAACAGATTCCGGGGCAGGGGCCACAGCCCCAAAATGACTTCCGCGACGAAGAGCAGTGTCAGTAATGCTATCGGAGCGATGAAAATCGCAAACAGCACAAAGCATCTCCGTCGACCCGGTTTTCATTCTTGGGTCCCGCTTAAAAGGCTAACATCTCAAAACCGTTGCAGCAAAGTCTGCTAGCCCTTACGCATGCGTGATGTTGCAGACGCCCTGGGCCTCGCGCACGACGCCAAAGCGTCCCCGTTTCGCGCGCTGGCGCGAGCCACGGGTGCTCATCGCGGACCTCGTCTTGTTGATTGGTGCGGTAGCTCTGGTTTTGCCGACCATGATCGAGGTTGCTCGATTCAACTGGTCTACAGAACAAGGCGGGCACGGACCTTTGGTTTTGGCATCGGGTCTGTGGCTCATCTGGCGAGAGCTGAAACATTCAGCTGCCATGCCGAAAATGGGATCCTTAACAGTCGGCATCCCGCTGCTGCTCTTATCACTCGGCGTTTTCATTCTCGCTCGTATCACGGGAATTCTCGAGATCGAGGCGTTTGCGATGTACGGCGCCATCGTATCAGGCGCGTATCTCCTGGTCGGGTCTGCGGTGATTCGTTCGGTGTGGTTCCCGCTCGTCTATCTCGCGTTTGCTCTGCCACCTCCCGACACCGTCGTTGCTGCCGTCACCCAGCCCATGAAGATTTTGATCTCGTCCACGGCTGTTTCTCTACTTCATGCTTTCGGTCTTCCGATTGCGAGCTCGGGCGTGACCATCCAGATCGGCCAGTATCAGCTCCTCGTTGCTGCAGCGTGCGCCGGCTTGAATTCCATTATCACCTTATCGGCACTCTGTACTTTTTACATGTACCTTCGGCATGGCGCCAATATTGCCGCCTTTGCGTTGGTCTGCGCGGCAGTCATTCCGGTAGCCGTTTTCGCGAATTTCGTTCGCGTGGTGACCCTCATTCTCATAACGTACTATTTTGGGGATTCGGCCGGACAGGGGTTCGTCCATGAAGCTGCTGGCTTGCTGCTGTTTGTAGTCTCGCTGGTTACAATCTTCGCGATCGACAACGCGGTGTGGCCGCTTATCCGACCCAAAAACCGGAAGAGCCTGGCACAGTGACGGCAAGCCTAAATAGAAGAAAGTTCGTTCTGGGGGCGCTTGGGACCGGCGCGGCCATCTTTTCAACGGCGGCACGGCCGAGCAAGCCAATCGACTATTTAGGTCGTAACAAGCTTGAAAATCTCATTCCGGAAAAAATCGGTGCCTGGAACTTTGTTACCGCAAGCGGGCTGGTGGTGCCGCCGGAAGACCAGCTATCGCGGACACTTTACAGCCAGTTGCTGACGCGCGTGTATTCTCGCGGCGACAAACCACCCGTCATGCTTCTGATAGCGTACAGCGCGGGACAAACTGGCATTCTCCAAATCCATCGCCCGGAGGTTTGTTATCCAGCAGGGGGCTTTCGCCTTTCGCCCATCGTACCTCGGTCTCTCGAGCTTTCCGGGCGAACAGTACCAGTGAATACTCTGACGGCGAGCGAAGATTCGCAATCAGAGCATATATTGTATTGGACGAGAGTGGGCACGGATTTGCCCCTCACTTGGCGTGATCAACGTATCGCCGTCGCGATGGCAAACCTCCGCGGTTTGATACCGGACGCGGTTTTGGTGAGAATTTCCACGCGCCGTCCCGATCGGGACGAGGCCCTTGCCGAGCTGCAAATGTTCGCGGGCGAACTGCTGAGGTCCATGCAGCCATCACAACGGCGGGTTCTTATCGGCCAAGTGTAGCTTCGTGATAGATTGTGCTGACAGCGCGGCGCTGCGCGATAGTCATGCGCCGTGTTATCGCTGCCGCAATCTCATTGTGACGCTCAACGACGACGGGAACCGGTCCATGGGGGGCTTCTGCCCTTGATCAAGTGGACGAAGAAGAGCGTCTCAAGTTGGCGGGACGCTTTGCGTGCGTTTGGCGCTCGGCCAGGTTTCCATTGCCGCTACCAATGATCCGGACCGCATCAAGCTCCACGGGAGCCCGTAACCCCGCGTGGCCACGGTCCGCACAGGCGGAGCCGTGCAGGATAGCCGGCCAATGACTAATGAGAATTTCGCCAAGCAGTCGCGGCGGGAGGGCGAAAGACTTCGAGGAGGGCAGGGCCGCCGGGCCCGCAGGCCCGGCGCGCGACTGCAACTTAGGGATTTAAGCGATTTGAGGTAGCCGAACCTTCGATCTCGTCCGGCGCATGGCAAAGCCAACCCCGGCAAAACCGAGAAGCATCAAGCCCCACGTCGCCGGTTCCGGGACCGGGTTGATCGCGAGGTTATCAATCTCGAACGCGTTCTGGCTCGGATTGGTCGTCAACTGGAGTTTTGCGAAATTGGTGACGTCGCTTCCGCTGAGCAGGAACACGACCACCGGGTTGGTGTTCGGATCCGTTTGGTTGCCGTTCGCCGGATTGAATATGTCGCTGCCCGTGAAGCTGGCAAGAACATTGTCCGCCGCGTCAAGGAAGTTCAGTACGTTGTAGCTGTCGACAGAACCCCAAAGAAAACTCAGCGAACTGATGTTGCCGAATGAGCTCAAATCAATTGCGCCCGGCTGGGTGTCCCCCGGTCCTACTGAGTAGTAGCCGCCCGCGCTTCCGTAAGGTTGGGCGTGCACGCCACTGACGCTGCCGGATACGACTGCGCCGCCCGTGAACGTCGGAGTTCCGGCACCCGAATCGAAATCATAAGTGGGGGTTGGGCCACTGTACGGATTCGTCCCGGGCGTAATCGAACCTATGGTGATCGAAGCATTGGCTGCGACTGAACACATCAGCACGGCACCCGCTGCCAAATATTTGAGACTGCGCATACGACTTCCCCTGGTTAGGAATCGACAAGCTGCGACTCGCCGACCCGACTTTGTACGGTAAAAAAATCATTAAGACAAAAGCTTTTAATGTCCCATTTCGGAACACGGTTGGCGCGGGGTTCTCTTATTAGAGAGTATTCCACGCAACGATCTCACGCGTAAACGCAAGCCGCTGAGGCGGCCTGGCTCACGAGTTTCGCGATTGAGCTCGTCTCGAACAAGGGGTTGGGAGAGGCCTGTCCCGAAATGGGACGCAAGTCACTGCTAACCAATGGTAACTGCGAATTTTTTTTGCTTGTCCCGCGTTAAATTCACATTTACCTACCGGCCCTTGCCTAGGAGTTCGCGAGTCGCGGAACCGTCGGGCGAACCGGGAAAGGATGTATTATGCGTCTTCGACATGTCGGCCTTTTCGCCGCTGCGGCGCTTGCCACTGCCTCGCCTGCTCTGGCGTCGGTTACAGTCAATCCCGACGTCTCCGGAACGCCTGACAGCTATCAGGTGTTTGGTATCAAAGACACTGGCCAGGTTGTCTACGGCTCATCTCCGAACAACACCAATATTCCGAATGTGAAGTTCATCGCCGGAACGGCCCAGGATGTATCGGTGGACATCAAGAATGGTTTTGCTCAACTGAAGGACGCAAATACCTGCCAGAGGTGTACACCTGACTGGAAGCAGATCATCATAAATCCGGACCTCCTGTTCACAGACATGAAATTCGCCATTTCGCTGACTGGCGGTTCGGGACTCGTAGATGTTTATTATCTGCTGAGCGGCGACCCAACCTCAGCCGCGGACGACCCCTTCAACTACGCATTGTGGGGCACGATCTCGGGCGATGGCAGTGACAAGAATTTTGAACTCAGCGGCGGAACCTTCAACGGCCTCATGCTTGCGATTGCGCCCAACCAGGCCGGGCTCACGCTGGGTACTCTGAAGCAAGTTTCATACGAGCCGTTAAATTCTGCTGTCCCCGAACCGGCAACCTGGGCTTTCATGTTGCTCGGCTTTGGCGGTGTCGGTGCTGCGCTGCGGCGCGGACGTAAGCAGCGCGGGAAGAACGGCCGGCTTCTTCAGATCACCTAGATGACAGCGCGCACTTAAAGCTCGGGGTCAGGGTCTCGTGACCCCGATCACCGCCACTGGGCCGCACCAATTCGGGCCTCCATCCGTCGCGTTTTCGGGGGTTCGGAACCCTCGTAGAGGAGCGGGTCCGCGGCAAAAACGGCATCGAACCAAGGGTGCTCCGGGCACTTCCGGGCCGGTCAGGCGCTGGTTGAGCGGAACGGTTTCAGGAAATAGAAAATGAATCCGACCGTCCCGAGGATCATCGCGATGGCGATGGCGTTCTGGCCATGATTCCCGAAATAATTTGCAACTGCGCAGAACACCCCTGCGGCCAAGTAGAGGATCAGCGAGTCGCCGCTTTGGGGACTCTGCTTCATGGACCGCTCCAGAAACAAGACGATCAATCCGGCGAAAATCCCAAGGCAAACCCAGTCGTATACGGTATCCACGGCTTGCTCCGCGCTGGCCCGCCCCAATTCGTCATGCTATGCACGACTTCACTTAGTTCGCAAAGGGCCTGTGTATGATGAAACGCACCGCCGCCGCGGTTTCTATCGCTCTGTTTCTTTGCTCGTGCGGGCATAAGGCCGAAGGCCAGACGGTAGCGGTCGTCAATGGAGAAGAGATCACCGCCTCCGAGCTCAACGCCGCTTTGCAAAACGTGAATTTGCCTTCGGGCGTCAGCAAGGATGATGCGCGTTCTCGCGTCCTTCAAGAGCTAGTAGAGCGCCGCTTGATCGTTCAACAAGCGCAAAAGGACGGCATCGATAAGTCTCCAGAATACATCACCGAAAAGCGGCGCCTGGATGATAATCTTTTAGTCAGTCTGCTGCTCCAGCGGCAGCTTAAGACGCGCGAACTCCCGGGCTCCGATGAGATCGGAAAATTCGAAGCCTCCAACCCGCAGATGTTCGCCAATCGCGAGATCTGGGCTCTTCAGCAACTGCAGTACACAACGCCGAAGGATCCGAACGTGCTGAAGCAGATTCAGGACGCGCATAGCCTAGAGGACTTGGCCAAAGTCTTGACCAGCAATGGGGTTCAGTTCACCCGCAGCGAAAAGAAGATCGATACCGCGGCATTTCCGGTGGACACATACCGTCAAATCCAGTCGGCTCCCGCTGGAGAACCATTCATCGTCAGTGCTGGGGGCCGCTCCGCGGCCAGCGCCGTCGCCGGACGTCAACCAGCGGCTCTGTCAGCTGATGACGCACGCGCATATGCATTGAAAACGATGCAGCAGCAGGTAGCCCAGAAGTTATTGCAGACTCGGCTGGATGAGGCGAAGAAGACGGCTAAAATTGAGTATCAGCCGGGTTTCGCTCCGAAGAAGTGATGCTCGAGTCGGTATAGTAGCCGCTTGCGTAACGCTCCTCGATACCTCTGCCTTCGCTGACGAGACCACCTCGATACTTGTTGAGTACGATGCCCGCGAGTCGCTCCTGGCCCAGTGTCTCAACTGCCGATTCAATCTCACGGCGGGTGGTCTTGCCTTCCTCCGCAACGAAAACATAACTGTCCAGAAGCTCCACGATCGTTAGCGCGTCATCGTTTGCAAAGACCGGCGGAAGATCAAAAAGAAACAGGTTTTCGCTCGCTGACCGACGCATCTGATCAAGCAAGTCCGAGGCTCGGCTGCTCGCAAGCAGTTCTGCGGAGTGGAGGTGGCCCGGAACCGTCGGAACGACCACAAGCTCCTGTCCGGTAGGAGCAAAAGATGGAACTTGGCCAACCGAACTTGGATCCTCGAAGTAGGTTTCCAGGCCGACCTGCGGGTCCAGCCCGAAAGTTGTGGCAACACCTCCCCGCCGCAGATCCAGGTCGACCAGATAGGTATTCCAACGCGGATCCCGGCTGAGTGAGGCAGCGATGTTTGAGGATACATAGGACTTGCCGACGCTTGGCGCGGCAGAGACGAATCCGATCATCCGCCATTGTCGTTCCCGTCTCAAATTGACCAACTTGCCTCGGATCAGGTTGAAGCTGCGCGACCGGGCATCCATGCTGTTGAAGCCGTGGATGCCACGGCGCCGGGCGATCGCAGCGCTCCATTCAAACTCGGTGGCCTCACTCCGTAATGGGATTCGACTCACTTGGAAGTTTCCCCCGATTGGAGTGGCCGCGCCAGCCATTCGCGAGCTGAAGTCACCCTGCAAGGCTTCGCTCCCGCCACGGAAAAAATCTCCGCTTAACTTTGTGAGCACCGATCACCGGAACCAGCCCGAGAACTGGGAGGCCCATTTCCTCGAGCTGTTTCGGGCTGCGGATCGGCCGCAGGACGAGCTCAAGAAGCAGCGCGAGAAAAAGCCCGAGCCCAAGCCCGAGTGCTGCCGCAGCAGCGATCAGCAGCGGTCGATTGGGGGAGTGCGGATGGTCAGGTAGATTGGCGGGTTCGACCAGAGACAGTCTCTCGGCTCGTTGCTCCGAAGCCATTCGGGCGCTGTTCTGCGCTTTCAAGAGGTCTTGTGAAACCTGTTGATATTGCGTCCTTAGCGTATTCGCCCGGTTCTCCAACTGCATCGCTTGTTCCATGATGGCGGGCGCGCGCGCCTGCCCCGCGGTTGCGGCGCTAGCGCGGGCAAGCGCATCATCCCGCTGCTGCATCAGAGACTGGATTGCCTCGTTATTTGCGGCGATCTGTTGCTGAACGGTTGAGTTTCCCCCCGAACTCCTCGCTAAGTCCCGAAGTTCCTGAACGCGCTGCTTGGCGCGCACGACGTCAGGGTGGCTGTCGGAATATTGCGCCTGCGCAGTGGCGAGTGCGGCCTCTGCTTGCGCCAGTTCGCTATTTCCGTCGCTGCTGCCTTGCGCCGCAAGTTTCCGATTGTCGTTCTGCAGCGAAGTGATCTGAGCGCTGTAGCTCCCCGTATCAATGAACGGTGTAGCCCCGCTGCTCGCCAACGCGGACCCATTCCTGGCTTTGAGTTCCGTCACCTGCTGTTCAATTGCGTTTATGCCGGCGCGCAGCTTGTCCGCCTGGTCCTGCAGAAACCGGACAGTGAGACTCGCCTGCTGCTGGACATCCTCATTGTCCATTGTGAGAAACTTCGACACGAAGCTCTGCAGAACGGCTTGGGCGTCCGCTGGATCCGGATAGTCAAAGCTCATGTCGATCGCGACAGTATTATTCTTGCCGGACGGCTTTTGCCCGATATCGCCCTCCACGGCACTGACGGTCGTCGAGTGCCGCATTTTTTCGATCACTTCGGAGAGCGGCTTCGATTGCCGCTCGCTCGGATACAAATTGTCCTGTTCGATGAGCTGAATCAGATCTCCTCTGCTCAGAACTTGCTCCCTTATACGAGCAATCCGCTGATCGATTTCTCCAGTTGCCGGAGATTCAACGAGCGTATCCGGCAGATCCTGGGATTCGACGAGGAGGGTAGCAGTCGACCGATAGGTCGTTGGCAGAGCGAACGCTAAGATCACGCCCGCTACGAAAACCGTTAGAAACGGCACGATGATGACGTAGCGCCGCTGCCAGAGAACCGCGGGAAAATGATTGAAGAGCCAAGTTGGCGCAGCACTTTCCGCTGGTTGATCTACTTGCATCATTGAATGTCGCCTAAGCGAAGCCGCACATAGAAAAACCCGCTTAGATCTGCCTTCGGGTCAGGCCCTGACCGGCTCATGCTCCGCGCCGCTAGCTGGGTTCCCACAGACCACCGATTGGAAATTGTGTGATTATAACCGACCGACCCCAAGAATGACGTCGTCCGGGCGAGAGAGAAGTCGGGGTTTACGAGGGAAAGACCCTGTGAATAACGCGCGGCACTCAGTGCTATCTGCAATGAGTCATCTTGGCTCAATCGGCGCGAATAGGCGAGTTGCGCAGCCAATGCATTTCCGACACCGGCGGCCGTGGTCGTTTGCTGGTCGCGCGAAACCGTCGCACACAGCTGATCCTTATCACCCCTGTGACAAACGCTTAGATTCCCCGCAAATCCTATAGAGTTGCGTGTATCTGCGCCCGTATCCAGATGCGAGATAGAAACTCCGGCGCCTCCGCTGATCTGCGTCTGCGGGGAAAGCGCGACCGAGGCTGTCACTTGTGGTGTGACGACCGTGTACTGGGCAGGTCCACTGAAGCCGACGTATTCCGCTGACACGAGAAATCCTGCAACGGCGCGTTCGCTGACACGACGATCATACCCGACGGATCCGAACACGTCCGATTCATTCGTATCGAATGTGCTGCCGCGTCGGGCGAGATATTGATAGCCGCCCCTTACCGTCCAGTTGTCACGCACGGACGAAGTGATTTGGGCGCCTGCCTGCGCACTTATGCGGTAGATTCGCTCCGACAGCGAGAAATAATCGAAGCCGGTGCCGGGGAGGGGAGGAGGTGCGTTTTCGGGTGGCCCGGGCGCGGGCTCCGGGGCACTCAGTAAGCGAGTTTCCAGCTGGCCGCCGCGATCGATCGACCCAACAACGTCAGCGAATAGGTGAACTTTCTCGCTCGAGGCGACGTCGTAGTGTCCTGACAGCTGCGCGATCTGGTCCGAGGGGAAATTGCCAGTGTACGTGGTATTCTCGACGTATCCCGACAGCGTCAGGTTGCTGCGTGCACTGCGGCGGGTATGGAATCCTCGAACGGCTAAACGACCGAAACCGCGCCCACTATCGCCTTCAGCCGCCGACATTCGCGGATTCGTAGAATAGCCGATGCCTGCATCGATATCTGCATAGGTCAATTCGGACCGAGCCTCAGGCGCTGTGGCTTGATCCTGCGACGGCTCGGCAAGCTGAGAGGCGACTGTCGCCGCAAGGACTAGGAATATAGCCATCAGGGCACCACAACCGTGTCGCCACTCTCAATCCGAGGAATTTCGGAAGTCGTTAGCCGGCTAGCATCGCCCTTCAGCGCATCTGACAGCCGAACCGGCACAACGACCAGCTGACCTCCGGATTTGCGAACCAGGCGTATTGACGCGGTTTGCGCGAACTCGGTCGGTCCGCCAGCCATCGCCAGGGCTTCCAACGCGTTCACATAGCGGCCCGGAGTGAATGTGCCCGGACTGCGTACCTTCCCCACGACTGAAAATTGGTAACCGGTGGCTTTGGACACAGATACGGTAACCTGGGGCACCGGGCCCTTGTACTGCGGTTGTAGTCCTGCGGTGATGAGCCGTTCAATTTCGCTTGGAAGACGTCCTGCGGCGGCTATTTGCCCGACCAAGGGGAAAGCAAAGGTGCCGTCCGGCAGGACGAGAACAGTACGTTGGAGCCGCTCGTCTCCCCACACGAAGATCTGTAGTTCGTCGCCTGGATTTACTCGGTAAGGCGCCAATGACTGCGCCGTGGGCGCGGGTTCAACCTGCGCACCGGCCGCCAACGCATCACCCGCGAAAAGACCAAGCATCATTAGCGAAAGGAGAATTCGTCGAATCACCGGCTGTCCCTTTCTGATACAAAACGCTTTTGAGATTACGCCGCCGGCCTTCGATTCGGCTCACGCTTAGTCTATTGCGTTGAAGACATTAACGAAAGAGTAATGTGACCTTTGGAATGCGCAGTTTAATGGCCTCCTGGATTCGAACGGCGCTCTGGATCTGCGCTGTCATCGTGCCATGCGCCCTTGGGGGTTGCAACTCGAGCCAGTCGCGCGCCGCGGCTGCCTATTCGGAGTATCAAACCGCCGCTGCTGCCAATGATCTACCGTCGGCCAGGCGAGCACTGCTCAAACTCGTTGCCGTTCAGGATGACAATTCACAAACCTGGCTCGAGTTAGGTCGCATTCAGGCGGCGCTCGGGAGCTACGGCGATGCATATTACGCGTTTGGCCGGGCGCGGGAGCTTGACCGCAGCAACCCAGAACTTCTGCGCACGCTGACTCAATTTGCGCTGAGCGCTGGCAATTTGCCTGAGGCCCAAAAAAGCGCAAGCGACCTGGAGGTTGTCGCGCCAGGCGATCCGTGGGTCGCGATTTCGCGAGGTTTTTCAGCTCTTGCGGAGCATCGATACGACGATGCGATCAGTGCGAGCGACCAAGTGTTGCAAAGTTCGCCCTCGGACAGCGTTGCTAAATCCTTGAAGGCGCGGGCGCTGCTGGGTGAGGATCGGCGGGATGACGCGGTAGCGTTGTTGACGAGTCAGATTCAGGCGCAGCCTTCGGACGTTCTTTCACTGCAACTTCTTGCGAAGATTTATGAGTTGAGTGGCCGTTGGGCCGACGTGGAACGCGTTTCACGTGCTCTTCTCAGGCTGAAGCCCAATGATACCGCAACAGGCCTCGCTGCGACCGAGGCATCGTTCCGCGCCGGTGACGTGAACGCGGGGCGCGCAATTTCGCTCAGGCTTCTACGAAGAGCCGATCCGCAAGTGACTGAATCTGTTTTAGAACTTTGGCGGGAGCTTTGGACGTCGGACGAACGGGTTGCCGACGCATACCGGCTAGGTCGCACGTCGGGGACACAGACCCTGCGGCTTCTCTATGCAGCTTTCCTTGTCGACGTCGGGAATCCCGATGGCGCCCTCGCGCTGGCGGGACAAGCGAACCTACCGATTTCCGCTCCGAACGTTGATGCTAATGCTGTTATTGGTGCTGCTCTGACCGAGAAGGGTTTTTTGGCGTCCGGCAAACAGCGGCTTGATGCTGTTCTGGCTTACGATGGCAGCAATCCCACAGCTTTGCGTGCCCGCGCCAAATTGTATTTGGTTACCAGCCCGGCGGCGGCGATCCTGGACGCCCAAGGTCTTGTTTCAGCGCTCCCAGACTCAGCTGAAGCGCGGCTTTTGCTCGCTCGCGCCTATGCTGCTTCTGGCGAACCGGATCGATCTCAGCAGACCCTTTGGGCCGCGTTCCACGATATTCCGGCGAACTACCTGATCTACAATGCTTTGTCGGGCTCTTTGCACGGTAACTCACAGCGCTTACAGTCTCTGAAGGACGAATTTGAAGTTCAGCGCGGACTGCAGCTTGAGCGAGGATTGCTGACATGACGCAGCAGGAGCGGCTGTGGATCGAAGCGGCGACCATTGCTGGTGCACAAGTGGATGAGGCCTCAACGCCCATTCGATTTACTTCGAATATATTCGGCATCGTTCTCATGGTTGCCGACATTCTGTGCTTCCTCGTCAGTGTTCCCGTAGCGGTAGCCGCTTTCGCCTTTCTGCGGCGCTCTTCGCTCGTTCCTTCGGTGCATCTGTTCGGGTTTGCCCTAATGCTCGGGTCATTTTTGCTGATCAGAATTTCGAGACGAAGCTATGAACGCAACCTCCTCGAGAAGAGCGAGGACAGCTCGCTTCTGCTCTTTGATGCGGTCTTGAGCAGCCTCATCGCGTCTGCACTTGTCTGGCAAGCTGGGCTGATCGACAGTTTCTCGCGCGCCATAGCCTTGCTGTTCCTTGCGGCCGTCGCGCTATCCCTGCTCGCGTCCAGGCCACTGGCGATCCGCTTAACCGCGAAATTAGCGGATCGCGGGAGGATACAGCAGCGCGTCGTATTCTATGGTGCCGATTCAGACTCATTGCTGAGCATAGCGCGAGTCTTGGATTTGCTGGAAATGCCGCACTTGCGGATCATTGGGGCGGTCGATGATCGCGGTCGCAGCGCGCGAAATGGCTCCGTCCCCTATATCGGGACTCTAGCTGAGCTCTGCGATCTTGCTCGCTCAGGTGCGGTCGACCAAGTTTTCATCAGCGGAGCACGGTTCGATCGGCACCGGCTGATGGAGATTCTCGACAAGCTTTCGGCGGTAAGCGTCGATGTATCGGTCATCCCGGGCGAGGCAATAGAGCTCGCGCCGGATTACAAGGTGAATCTCCTGGGAGAACTTCCGGCTCTGACCTTGTGGCAGCGGCCGATGCGAGACCTCAACCGAGGTGTGAAGCGACTTGAAGATATGGCGATCGCATGCTGCGCAGTGGTACTTCTCTCGCCGCTCTTAATCGTGATCGCCATCCTGGTACGAGTTACAAGTGATGGTCCCGTTGTTTTCGTGCAGCCGAGACTTGGCTTCAACAACGAGGTTATCAGAGTGTTCAAATTTCGAACAATGTTCGCCGACCAAACCGACGTGGCGGGGAGAGCAACAACGACCCGCGGAGATCCACGGATCACTCCTGTGGGACGAATCTTGCGCCGACTGAGCCTCGACGAACTTCCGCAACTGTTCAACGTACTTGAAGGTACCATGTCGCTGGTTGGCCCACGACCGCATGCGATCGAGATGAAGGTGGAGGACCGGTATTATCACGAAGCTGTGAGAGGCTATGCTGGCCGACACCGCGTAAGGCCTGGAATCACAGGTTACGCCCAGGTCATGGGTCTACGGGGTGAAATTCGTACGGTAGACCGAGCAAAAAGAAGAGTAGAACTCGATCAATACTATATAGACAACTGGTCACTCTGGCTTGACCTTTGGATACTCGTTCTTACGGCCCGCGCCGTTCTTTTCGATTCCGATGCTTACTGAGCGATCGAATTTTTTGGACGTCGAGTTTGACTTACTCTCGATGGAGGAGGCCAAGGGGAAGCTCGCGCAACTAAGGGGCGGCTATCGGTACGTTGTCACCCCGAATGTCGATCACGTGGTCAGACTTCATAAAAGTCCCGAGTATAAGCCGTTGTATCAAAACGCGGCGCTTTGCCTTTGTGACAGCCGCATTCTGCGATTGCTCGCACGGCTTTCCGGCGTCCAGTTGTCGCTCGTTCCCGGAAGCGACCTCACCGAAATGCTTTTTCGCGAAGTCATTCGGAGCGGCGACAAGATCGCGATCATCGGAGGAAGTGCAAAGACGGCGGAGAGCCTTCGACATCGCTATCCTCGGGTGCGTTTCTATCATCATGAGGCGGCGTTTGGTCTTCACACAAATCCGGAAGCTCGCCAACGGGCCGCAACCTTTGCCGTCGTGACTGGCGCACGCTTTGCTTTCATTGCCGTTGGCTCGCCGCAGCAGGAGATGATCGCCTCCGAAATCGCCGCAATGAAAGGCGCGCGCGGAACCGCTCTTTGCGTTGGAGCCTCACTCGAGTTCATTACTGGCGATCAAAAGCGTGCCCCGAAGTGGCTTCAGCGTCTCGGCCTGGAATGGACTCACCGCTTGTTGAGCAATCCACGAAGACTTTGGCGCCGGTACCTCGTGGAGGGGGTGCGAATATTCCCCATTTTCCTCGGATGGGTACGGGGTCCGTCGAGGACCAGGTACAGGTTTGTCGCGATGTCCGGGGTAATCGTACTGTCTTCTATTGGGCTCTACGGATCATCTTCTGTCATTCGCGCGCGGCCTGTCCCCCCGATTGATCATTTTTCACAGCGGCCAGCGACCGGGATGACTTTACCCGCTCCTGATTTACTACGGCCACTCTCACCGGAAGCAGCAATTGAAGAGAACAACGAGCGTCCGTTCGTCCATCGCATGGACTCGCCCGCGAGCCCCTTTGTGCTGGAGGCTAACCCGAACGACGTGGCTTTAGCCGAAAGCTGTCTCGCCCAAGCGGCGTATTACGAGGCGTCCGGAGAGGGCGCGGACGGTATGCGGGCGGTGGCTCAGGTCGTTTTGAACCGAGTAAGACATCCGGCCTATCCAGATACAATTTGCGGGGTAATTTACCAGGGCGCGGAACGGAATACCGGATGCCAGTTCACCTTCACATGTGACGGCGCACTCGCTCGCAAGCCGACAGGGCCCATGTGGGAAGAAGCGCGGCGGATAGCCAAAGCTGCTCTTTCAGGAGTTGTCTTTGCCGCAGTCGGCCATGCCACTCACTACCATGCCGATTCAGTGCTCCCGTATTGGGCTGACTCGCTCGACAAGACTCTGCAGATTGGTCATCACATCTTCTACAGATTACCGGGAGTGCTCGGCGCAAGTCGTACCTTCCGACAGGCCTATGGCGGTCATGAAGTTCAATACGCTCAGGCTGTTGCTTCGGGAGGAACCATCGAAGATCCTTCCTTGCTCGAGGCCATTACCGACACATCTGCCCATTTGGAAACTGCCACTCCCGTCGCAAGCGATTTTGGAGCGGGCGAGCTTACGGCGGACAAGGGCGCAGGCACGCTTCTCGTGGATTCACAGCATTCGGTGCCCCAAGCTGACCGGCTTGGTTGTCTGAAATCGGACGAAGCAAATTCGCTGCCGACACAGTCGGGCACCGTGAGCTGCTAACTGCTTTGAGCTGTCGTGGTTTCAAAATCACTTTTCGCAAACAGGGCCTCGATGATTAATTCAGCTCGCACGCTAGCTGTTTCGCTAACTGCGGGATTAATGCCGCGGGACGTACTCAGAAGCACGCTTCCTTAGGCCGGCCGCTCGCCTATGACGTTGCCCGGCTGTTTATATCGGCACACGAGAAAGTCCTCTGATCGCCCACTTTCCAGCGCACAGCCTACCTCATCCGTTTTGGCCCAAATTAACTGGGTGTAGTGCCCCACGGATTCGATGTCCCCGGTGCGACTGTTATTGGGGAACACTCCTGGTTTGAAATCGCGCTTTTCCCCGACCCAAAGGCCCACCATCGCCTCCGGCTGGTAGTGTCCAACGCTGCCCGCCCACAAATTCTCGCCTTCCGGGTCTTGCGGATTATCAGGAGAATGTTCGAACTTGCCGGTTCGCGCTAGATACTGCACCCACAGTCGGGCCTCTGCGGCAAGTTGAGGGCTCCATTGCAGCGGCTGGACGCCCATTGAGATTCTTTCCCGGTTATGCGCGGCTAGGATTCGGTTGTCGAAATTCTGCTCGGGTCCGAGCGCACCCATCATGAGCGGCGAGAGTGCAGCCAACAAAATTACCGCACAGACACGAAATGGTCGCAGACCGGGCATCGAGCTCTCTCCTGTGAGCTCGTCCCTGCTGCCACGAATTGATGAGCAAACGGTTTACGCTGAAGCGCGAGAACTCGAGTGGTCGGGCGCGTGCGACTTCGAGACGATGAGCACATCATCGCCTCGACGGGTTTCCTTGAATAGTCGCTCCGCAAACGCGAGCGGAACGCCAATGCATCCATGAGTACCATAACCCCATCGGACATCGCTTCCGTGTATCGAGACGCCGTCGGGCGTCAGGCGAAGGGTGTAGGGCATGGAAGCATCATAGCTACTTGAGCGGTGATCCTTGTATTTCGAGAGAATGGGAAAAACGCCGACCGGCGTTTCCTTGTCTTCGGCTCCGTATAAAATGACTGCAGTCCCAATCTCGTGGCCTGATCTGAACACGGAGATCAGTTGTGAGTCGAGGTCCACTCGCACCCAGACGGGTCCCGCGGGTACTCCAGCATCGCGCCAAACAAATTCACCGTAGAGCAGCGGGCTTGGAACATTGAGTAAAGACTTGATGGGGCGATCAATCTCGCCCTTCGCGAGAGCGGCACTCACTTGGGCGCGGGTCAAGAAAATCCGCGCGCGAGACGCTTCCAGCAGCGGTTGCTGGGTGCGTTTAGCTTCGGGTCCCGCGTTCGTTGACAGATCGTTCGACAAAGCCGCGCCGCCAGCGGCCAGTCCGCTGCAAACGAGCATTCCGAGCAGCCAGCCGCGCACGACTCACTTCGTGGAGAGAAGCGACGGCAATGCTTTCCGCCGGATTCCCCACCCGACCAATGCAAAACCTATGAGCATACTCGCCCATGTTGACGGTTCGGGGACTGCCGGTACAGGTGGAGGGTTGGGCGGCCCAGGAGGGCCAGGAGGGCCAGGAGGGCCAGGAGGGCCTGGTGATCCCGGGGTGCCTGGTACTCCGGGCGGGCCAGCAGGCGGGAACCCTGGCACTCCCGGTGAGACGGGGATGCCGGGCGACGCGACCGCGGCAGGCGGCAATACATCAACGAGCAGCGCAGCAGCTGGTGTCAGCGGCCCGACGTTTGCAATATCGGGCTGTGGAGTGGGCATAAGAGCCGCGACGAATTCCGGCGGAAGTGCTGGCTTACGAACCTTCGCAAGCGCGCGTTCATGCGGCCTAGCGCTCACAATTTTGTGTTTTGTTTTCGTCAGTTGCGCTGCAGTGCGCTGGCCCGGCGAACGTGCATTGAAAAGCGCGGCCAGACTCGTCGCGCCTCGCGCAACAGGAGAATCGGCGGCGAACCCCAGGTTCAGAGCTAGAGGGATCGAGCTTGCGCACAGCGCGAGCCCGATAGCTACAAGAGCGGTTCGGCGCCCCCGGCCACTTATGAACCTAGCCCTCAATGAATACGCTCCAAGCGGCATCTCGCCCACGTCCCTGTTACGGCGCACAGCCTAGACTTATTAACGCACAGTTAGGCGTCTTTAACAACCTGAGATTTAACAACGTTCCAAACTTGGACAGATTTTAGGGTGAGGAGTCGGCGTAGCGGTTAGCGCGCTTCCGACGGGCGCTGGATTGGAATGCTTCGGGAATGGGGGACCATTCAGGATCGGAAGCCGAACTCTCAGCGGCTAGCGGTCAAACCCAAATAGGACAGCTGAGCTGATAAACCGTCAGAGCGCTTCCTCAAGCCTCAGCTGCCAAGCGATTGTGCGGCGCCGCCAGTATAGCCGGACTAAGAGAATATGGTTTAAAACAGCGCGCAGCCCTGTCGATTCCTCTGAAGTCGAGTCAGTAAGCTTTCTTAAGTCGAAACTTCAAGCTGGACCGCGATCGAGCTTCGGCCTGGCAAAATATTCCTCCATTTTCGTAATTCCAAGATCTGTCAGAGCTACTACTGCTAATCGCTTATCGCGCGGGTCGCGGCTACGAGCGACGAGGCCCTTGCTCTCAAGGTGACCCAGCCAGCGCAATCCTGTTGTTGGAGCCACCGAAGCTGCCTCGCACAAACGAATAATCGTCGTTTGCTCATCCTCCAGCGAAACAGCGTAGAGTTCCAGCAGAAGATCCCACGCGGGATCAGCAAACAATTCAGTTCCGAAGATCACATCGCGCCGTCGCCGGGCACGCAACATCGCGCGAACAGCGTCCTCTGAGATTGCCTCGGTCGATCCGCAGAAATCTAAGTCGCTTAGGACGGAACGCAGTCGGGTCAGCTCGGCCAGCACGGTTTTGATCTGTCGTCGGGCGTTGACCGGAGAATGACGACCAGCAACCAAAGCGGTTCCTCCACTGACTGCCGCCCAAAATTCATGACGGGCGCTTAATTATGATGCAAGCTCTCATGAGCGGACTCGCAATCACTAGTTAAGCGGCTGCCGCAAAAAAAGCAGCTTCCCATTTTGAGACACCTCTCAAATTGGCCTAAGGAGAGCGACTTACGTGGTCTACGGCGCGTGCGGCGAACAGCCTGTTGGGGACACTCAGTGCGTAATGAGAGCAATTTTGATACCGGGTTGAGCGAAGCAATCGAGCATTTGCGGGCCGCACTTGCAATATTGGACAGCACCCAGGCACCTGCGCAGATCGGTGCACACGTAGACTTGGCCCTATGTCAGTTGCAGGATTTGAACGCTGCAAATGGACCGATTGAAATTGTCCCGCCTCCCGGTGCGACCGAACACTAGGAGCCAGTTGGCCAGACTTAAGGTCGACCGAACAGCGCCTAAATTGGCATCGCACTCTGTGAGAGCGAGACGAGATAGGCTTTCATCGAGACGAATGCGCCATCGGAAATTTGGACCCAGCAGCGTCTGGCATCGAGCGGGTCGGGGATACGTTGGATCATCTTTTCATTATGAAGCTTGTCAATCCAACGCAGCGCGGTCGTGGCCGGAACTGCGGCGGCGGCGCACAGGCTCGAAATCGATATGCGGTGTTGCTCGCAACGAAGAGCATACAATTCTAACAAAATATCCCACGCAGGATCGGCAAAAAGGTCGCCTTCGAAGAAGCTGCGCCTTGTAGCACGTGCGGCGATCACGCGACGGACGAATTTGGCGGAGGTAGGACTGCGTTTGTCTGCTGCAGCAGCATCGTCAGCGAGCGCTTGCAGCTGGCTCCGCCGGGTGCCTCTTGACGCAGGATCGAGCGGCGCACTCTCCGCGGTTCCGGGGGCATCGCGAAGCTGAATAATGTTGTACATGGCGCTGAATCCTAACGCTAAATTTGTGGCACGACCGAGCGTTGCCATGGTCGTCGGGAATGGTTAATCAAGTCTTACTTGAGCCTCCGGAAAAACATCCATTTTCGAGGCTTCGGCATGCGCTCGGCGAATGCTCGTCCGAGTTCCAACGTAAAGTAGCCAAAAAAACGGCAATAATTGGCGTTTCTTCCGCAGTCTTATAACGGACCTGCGGAAAATCTGAATCCAAGAGAGCCGTCCGAAACCGTCCGTATGGGGGTGAGGGGTCCGACCGAGGTCATTTTCAGTCTTAGAGTCTCGTGACACCGGTGGTCATTGCAACAAAAGCACGATTCATCACATCAATTCCCGAAGATGTTAAACGCACGCAGAGCGCCCGATGGTCGTTTTTGTCTGGCTCTAACGACACGAGTGCAGCCTTTTCCATTCTCATGAGCGCTCGTAGCGCGGTGTTGCGTGGGACATTCGCTCGAGCTGCTACTGTTCGGACGGACGAGCCTCTTGCCCGCGAGTTTATTGTGCACAACGCGAGCATCACTACCCAAACGGACTCCGAAAAAATCTGTTGACCGATTTGCGATTGCGCGGCTTTTCGCATTCGCAAAAATCGCTTGGCCTCATTCTCTGTGCCCGCAGTTAATTGCGCGCCGGTTTCCCCGTAGATCATAAACTTGCGATCTCCACTCTCTTTGACTTTAGACTTGGCGCATTCGACGTCGCCGACTCGATTTGCCTGCATTACCCGCAACCCAAATCAACGTATGCACCATATTGGAGAGCTTGAGTTCCCGAGGGCTCGCCGCGTTAACCTTCGGTAACCGGCACTTGGATTCGCGCAGAGGGCCGACATCCTTTCCCACAACGAAGGCCATCGAGCGGAGCCTCATTGCGTTCTCATCGAAGATAATCCGAGCATCCGTCGCCGCGGTCCGGCTGCAGCAACACTTGTGTGCTCGCTTCTTACGCTTATGCTGCAGTATGGCATCTGATCGAGCATTTGTTGCGCTACGAATGCGACAAAGCGGTGCGCTGTATCGAGAAATAGCAGATCGCCTGGGCGTATCCGAGACCCGGGCGCGGCAACTCACCGGCGCCGCAGTTCGAAAAGAAGCTGGATTTCGCAGTTCAACACAAGCAAGAGAATTGGCTCTCGACAGCATCTTCCTTTTCGACCCTCATGCGAGGCAGCGGCTTCGATAATCCTGAGCTATTGAGGCGGTGCTCGTGGGAAGCGGCCTCGATCTGGTTAGTTCATGACTCTCGCTCCCGCATCCTCTCTGGCAAAGCCATGTCGCTGCATCTTACCTCCGAACTGGACCGGTGTTTAGCAGGTCCTTGAATAACGACTGCCACAGCAGCTCTCGAGGGGGCAGCTGTGACGCGTTCGAGTTGGGCAACAAGGGGAGCAATCGTTGCGGCTGTACTCGCTGTGCCCGTTCGGGCTCACGCTGGTGAGATAGGTCCCACGTCGCGAGATACCCTCACCATCGGCGTCGTCATTCCTCCAAGTGTCGCATTGAAGGCGGTCCCGTTCTCTTCCCGCCCCAATTTCGTCAGATCTGGCGCAAACCTCTGTCTTACGACGAGCGGGCTCCCCCATTACCACGTGGAGTTGATGCTCCCCGGAAGCGACTCCCTGATTTCTGCTACCGCTCAAGAGAGATTGGATCCGATTGCTCAACAAGTCTGCGGCCAATCCAATGCCAACACCAAGCGCCACTATTTCCCGGAGGTGTTCGGCGGTTCGGGCGAGCAGATCTCTGTTCTGATCGTGCCCGACTAAGTCACCCCGCGGGCGGCCTTCCGCTGTCCGACCAAAAGTTTGGGCCACAAGCGACCGAAAGACCTGCTCAACTCCAACTCGGTTGACCGATTTTTAACGGTTTGTCGCCAATCTCTCCGAAATGGAGACGATAATCTGTGGGGATGGACGATGCGTACCTTTCTTTCGCGAAGCGTGCTTCTTGGCTGCGCGCTGACATGTCCGGGGGCCTCTTTGGCTGCAAGCCAAGGCTCGATCGGGGCGACTTCAACCGGCTCGATTTCAATTAGTGCCACGGTCCCGGGGCGCGTGGAAATATCCGGTCTAAGCGATGTTGCTTTCGGAACCGTGGACCCTGACGCGGCAGCAACCAGCGCCGAGAATCTTTGTGTGTGGAGCAACACCAGTGGCAGAACCTACCAGGTGACTGCCACGGGAAGCGGCGCAGCCAACGCCTTCGCTCTCACAGACGGCGCGAATACCCT
>Ga0207705_10000384_pt1 | contig 39520 bp, 42 predicted proteins | sample KBSC13metaG_FD_184314 | JGI IMG/M metagenome (GOLD analysis project Ga0207705, IMG submission 184314) | Corn rhizosphere microbial communities from Kellogg Biological Station, Michigan, USA - KBS C1-3 metaG (SPAdes) (version 2) | ecosystem: Host-associated > Plants > Roots > Rhizosphere > Soil ... | reverse complement strand
TAATTGATTATGAATTAAATATACGAAAAAAGGCATTATAAAACAAGTCAATTAATTGATAATCAGATGTTTATTATCTTAACTTAATGACATTGACCGCAAGCGGTAAAGAGGGTTTTAGATTACCTTTTATATCTTGTATATTTCGGGTAAACCTTAGTGTGATGAAAAAAGCTATTTTCATTTCAATATTTTTCATAATTATATGCATTACAACGCTAATTGTCATAAAGGCTGAAAGAACGACCAGATACGACCTGCATAGCGCTAAAATAAATGGCACAATGGATATGTATTATAGCTACAGGAATCGTACGTTAATAATTGTAAGAGACGTTAAATATAAGATTATTGCCACCCTTGTTAGTGACAATGAGTTTTCAATAGATGATATTGCAAGGGTTGGAGATACGGTATCTAAAGCTGCTGATAATGACACTTTGGTTGTAACGAGGAAAGGCGACTCCATTTATCATTTCCGTTATACAATTAAAAACTGGTAAATAAGTTTTACACCAGCGCCGATCCCTGCATTACTCCCCTATCCGCGATGGTTTTATCCAGGTAATGCTGTATCTCTGACTTTTTGAGCTGCCAGTTAGGTGCGATGAGCAGGTCCAGGTCTGACAGACCGAACAAACGCTGGATCACCACGTCAGGGCGGACGAGCGGCAGCAGTTCGCATAAAAAATCCGCGTATTCGGGCAGGGTGAATAGTTTGAAAGGTTCGCGTTTGTATTTAACGCCCATGACCGAGCCTTCCACGATGTGCAGGTGGTGGAACTTCACAAACCTGATCTGGGGGAAGCGATTGATCTCTTCGGCGTACTTCAGCATCATCTCCTTCGTTTCCCATGGGAAGCCGAAGATAGTATGCACGCAAATATCCAGCTTACTATTTTGTACCAGGTTCAAAGTATTCACCAGGTCGCCATGCAGGCAGCCGCGGTTAATTTGTTTTAAGGTATCGTCATAGATCGACTCCATACCCATTTCCAGGTCGACATCAAAACGGTCGGTATAGCTTTCCAGCAGGGCGATCTTCTCGGCGTCGATACAATCAGGCCGCGTGCCTACTGAAAGGCCGACGATATTTTCGGTATTGATGCTTAGCGCCTCATCGTAAAGCATTTTGAGGTAATGCGCCGGGGCGTAGGTATTGGTATTAGGCTGAAAATAGATGATAAATTTATCGGCCCTGTTGCCTTTGATGGCGCGTTCCATGCCTTTGATCACCTGTTCGCGCAGGTTAGGCTCCTGCCTCGATACGCTGGGCGTAAAGGAATCAACATTGCAATAAGTACAGCCACCATATCCTTTGGAACCGTCGCGGTTGGGACAGGTAAAACCGCCATCCACAATTACCTTGAACACGCGCTGCCCGTTATACTTTTCGCGCAGCCATGCCCCGTAATTATTGTAGCCTTTGATACCTTGCTGTAAGAGTGATTCCACCGATTAGATTATGATTCCACCGATTTGACTATGATTTCACCGATGATGGGGCAAAGATACGGTTTTAAGAGGATAGTGGCTGGAGGCGGCTGCCGGCTATCGATCTAAATGTGATCTTCGTCATTTCGCATGGCCGGGTAATTGCTGAAATTGCGCGCTTTTGTACCAGTATTGCATGTTAACCAAATCGGACCAGCACCACTCAACAACCTTAAAACATAAGAACAATAAAGCCGTAATTACCTGGCTAAGCATTGGCGCGGGCATGCTGATGATACAGATATTGCTTGGCGGCATTACCCGCTTAACGGGCTCCGGCTTATCCATTACGGAATGGAAACCCCTGATGGGCGCGTTGCCCCCGCTGAGCCATAACGAATGGCTGCAAAGCTTTGAAAAATACCGGCAAATAGCCCAGTTTAAAAAACTTAACAGCGATTTCACTTTGGCCGACTACCAGGCAATTTTTTTTTGGGAATGGCTGCACCGCGAGTGGGCGCGTCTGATGGGCGCGGTGTTTATCATCCCCTTCATCGTTTTTATCACTCAAAAAAGGATCAACCGCAAAATGGCGTGGCCCCTGGTCGTCCTTTTTCTTTTGGGCGGACTGCAGGGAGCTATTGGCTGGCTGATGGTAAAAAGTGGGCTTAACGATACCGACACGCGTGTGGATCACATTCGGTTGGCGCTACATTTTATGTGCGCCGTGTTCCTGCTCACCTCCCTGGTGTGGTTTATTTTAAAGCTGCACGTGCCGCCTGTCGAGATTCGTACGGAGCCGAAATTGAAAAAGCTCAATATTCTCCTGCTTTCGCTGCTATTCTTCCAGCTCATTTACGGCGCATTCATGGCGGGAACGCACGCGGCGCTGTATGCGCCGTCATGGCCGGATATCAATGGTGTGTTTATCCCTGCCGTGATGACGACCAACGGAAATTTTTGGTATAATTTATATTCCGACCCTCTGACCATCCAATTCATCCATCGTTCGCTGGCTTATCTGATCGGGGTAATAACGATACTATGGTTTATCCGATGCCGGCATGTCACGCCGCACGGCAGTTGGCTGTATAAACTGCGCTGGCTGCCTCTAATGCTGGTTGTGCTGCAAATCACCTTAGGCATATTGGCGCTAATCAATTGTATGTTCAAAGGCGCGATCTACTACTCGGTGGCCCACCAGTGTACCGGGATGCTGCTGCTGACATCGCTGGTCATTACCTTATACCTGAGTAAACGGAAAAGCAGTTATTTCAATAGTTCTGTTTGAGGGTTTTTACGCATCAAATACCGTTAAAACACTGATGAAATTCCTGAGCATTTAACCCACCTTTGAGCATCACAACACTCAAATCTTAAAACAATGTCCTCATTCACAACAAGAATCGAATTGGTGAACCCCGACAGTAATGATTATGAATTGCTGCACCAGGAAATGCGCGACAGCGAATTCTATCGCGTCATCAATTACTGCGGTTTATGGCACGACCTGCCCCCCGGCGAGTACGACCGCACCGCCAATGTAACACTTAGCCAGGTATACAGCGATGCAGGCGCAGCTGCCCAGGCGGTCATCAATAACAAACCCGTAAACGACCAGATGCAGCCGAAGAGCTATTACCTTTTAGTTACTGAAGTGCTGGAGAGGACGTATATACTGCCGCAAACCACCGACCCGCTTAAACTTCCGCCGGGAGCCTCGCTTTAAAAAGTTGCCATGATTTAATTAAAAATTAATAAATTATCAATCAGGGATTTATGAAAATCGGTCAAAATGAGACAAACAAGGCCGTTTTTTACTGGTTAGACCAATAACTAACCCATTGTTTAACCATTAAAATATCAAGTTATGCCTACTACAAAGCAAAGCGGCAATAACAGGCGCGAAAACGACAGGAAAATGGGGTCGCAATCGTCCTCTTCGTCACAAAATGATCGTAACAAAGAAAACCGCGGCGGCACCGGCAACAATCCCCGTCATGGCGGTAACATGCCCAGGACCCAGAATAAGTAGCATGGCAAAATACAGCAGGGATGCTGCATAACGTCCGGATCATCGTATCCAAAAAAACGGGAGCTGTTTAAGACATCTCCCGTTTTTTATGTAACCTAACCCTGCCGGCAGGCCCGCCAGGCCCGCTCCAGGGGAGAGCGAGAGGGAGAAACACCAAACATTTTTTTAGCTTTTTGAGTTTAGCATTTTAGACGGTTAAACTTAACTATCATGAAAAATAATACCCCTAAATTGATGATCTTGCTTATCTCGCTTTCATTGGCGGCATGCGACGGCGTAAACGCGCCGACTACTGCAGATTCAACTTCCTTATACACCGGCCCGGCGCCGAAGGGCACATCTCCCGCGGTAAAAGATACATCCGCTGCCGGCGGCTTAAAGCTGGGTCCTGATAATTTCACCACCCGGGATAGCTCGAACCAGGCAGCAAAAGAGAAGAAGCCTGCATCTGCTGAATAAGGAACGCAAACATTTTCACAACCCGCTGGTTTATAATTATTAACAACATCAAACACCAGCTACTATGAAAACTTACATCCGGCTATCATTGTTCGCATTTGCGTTATCGCTATCACTGGCGGCATGCAAAGGCAAAAATTCGGGCAGCAGTTCCGATTCGTCAAAAGTGGATTCAAGTTCGACCACTAAGGTTGACTCGACCGTGAAGCCCGATACCACCAAAAAAGACAGCACTAAAAAAGATACGGTGAGTAAAACGACGGTAAAAACAACCATAGAAAAGAAAACAAGTAAAAAGAAAGATTCATAACCCCATTCTCGCAGATTTCAGGGACGGGGCGGGGCTTAATTGCCCTGCCCCGTTTTTTTGCGGATAATACCCGTTTTTACATCCGGGCTTAAAATATAGGTTAAAAAGATTGCGCTGCCAGAGAATAAAGCCCAACTTTAAGTTGGGTTAAATTCTCATTTGCAATAGGATGGAAAGTTTTACCACAAGAGTTGAATTGCATAACCCGGACGATGGCGATTACGACCTGCTACAGCAGGAAATGCGCGACGCCTTGTTTTGCCGGGCCGTGAAACATAACGGCACCTGGCACGATCTGCCAGCGTTTGAATACGATTGTTCATCCGACCTGACTACTATTTTCATTTACAACCTGGCCTACAAGGCTGCCCAGTCAGTAATTGAACTTAAGCCGATAAATGATGAGCAACAGGTCAAAGACTTCTGGATCATCGTTACCAAAGCTGATGGCGACCGGATATTCAGGCTGCCCAAAACAATTGACATTACACGCCTGCCCCCCGACGAAACACTTTGAAAAATGGGTGTATTCACGGTATGTTTGTTGTTTTAATCAGAAGCAGATTGGCCGCAAGTTGGATAGCCAGTTTTTAAAGTCTTCGCAGGGCCTTTATGCGCCATATCGCCGTATAAAAATATTCCAGGGGCCGAATCATAACCCATTCTTCTTTATGATTAAAAACTTAATGCGGAATATTATTTAATTAAACACTGATTATAATATCCAGAGTTGATTAATAATATTATGATTATTTAATAATTAAATATTAAAACAATACTTCAATAAATAGGTTGTATTAAAAGAAATATCGCCCGCTCACCCGGGTAACTCATAAGCTTTGCCGTTAATTGCAATCTTTTCCCTTCGTCATTAACTAAAGCTTCCTAATTAAGACTATCTCCGTACGAACTGGTAAACATCGCCAATAGTCAACTATAAGGAGACTAAAAAACAGGCAGGAATGAAAATCAGTATTCGCCGTAAGTTATTTGTACTTGCTATTATCATACTGGCAATCAATGGGATACTAGGCTATGCCGTGTACAGAAGCAACCAAAAGCTGCTTGACTCTGAACAATGGGTACAGCATACCGAACAGGTTATTATCCAGTCGGCTAACATCCGTTCACTTGGTAAGGAGATGCAGATCACTTCGAGGGACTTTTTAATTACCGATGACAGCGCATTTCTCGAACCTTTAAATGCCGACCAAAAAACAGCTCTTGTTTACATCGGGCAACTTAAGCAACTCACCCGTGATAATCCTTTGCAGCAAAAACGAATTGATTCTCTTAATTTTTATATGAGCAAATTGTTCGATTTTTCGTTCAAAACGATTAAATCGAAAAATAAACAAGGATTTGCAGCCGTCATTGCTTATACCGTCGACAAAAGGCGTAAGGATTATATCGACCGAATCCGCCAGATTACCAATGCTATTCAGCAGCATGAATCCAGTATGCTGAAATTGCGAAAGCAAGTTAACCGGCGCAACGAAAAAGAATTCAGCCGGTTTTCAGTGGCCCTGTTCGTTCTAATGTCGGTGTTTACTATTCTTTTGCTGATTGTCGTGGGCAAGAATTTATTTCAAAACATTGAGAAGAGGAAACAGGCTGCTGAATTATTTATAGTTAACAAAGAGCTTTTGCTGCAGAATGACGAAAAAGAAAAACGCACGGCCGAGTTAACCATTGCTAACAAAGAACTTGTCTTCCAAAATAATGAGAAGGAAAAACGGGCGGCAGAATTAAAGCTGGCCGAAATAGAGCGCATAAAATTGGTGCACGAGTTGCTGCAACGGAATAGGGAACTTGAACAATTCGCTCATATCGTTTCTCATAACCTGCGCGCGCCGGTGGCCAATATTATCGGCGCCTCTACAGCTTTAAATGAAATGGGGTTAACTGCTGCGGAAAAGGTGACGCTTAGGAATGGGATCAGTGCATCTGCTATAAAGGTTGACGACGTGATACACGACCTCAACCATATTTTACAGGTAAAGAGCAAAATTAATGAGGCTAAAGAAATTGTCAATTTTTCCGAACTGGTTGACGATATCAAAGCCAGCATCGCTCACCTGGCAGATAAGAATGATGTAGAAATAAAATACGATTTCCCCGATATCAACGAGTATTTCACCATAAGGCCCTATTTGTACAGCATATTTTTAAACCTTATTTCGAATAGTGTTAAATACCGCCAGCCGGGTAATCATTGTGTCATTGAAATTATGAGCCACCTGCTAAAAGATAAGATCGAATTGATCTTTAGCGACAATGGAATGGGTATCGATCTCGATAAAAAAGGTGGGCAGGTCTTTGGTTTGTACAAACGGTTCCATACTAATATTGAGGGCAAAGGAATTGGATTATTTATGGTAAAAACGCAGGTAGAGGCTCTTGGCGGAAAAATAAGTTTAAAGAGCAAGGAAAATGTTGGAACGGAATTTAAGATTGAATTTGAAATATGAGCCCAGGTATGAAATTTATTCTTGTGGATGATGACGATTTTAATAATATAGTAGGACGTATGGTGATTAAAAGTATCCTTGGTAAAGAGGCGGATATTGAAACATTCACCGAACCCGAAAAAGGCCTTGAGTTCATTCAGAAAAACTATGCAGAAAGTTCAGATCATACCATACTTTTTCTCGACGTAGATATGCCGAAAATTAACGGCTGGGAATTTTTAGCACGGTATGAGGAATTCAGCGAAGAGGTAAAAATGCAAATCAGTATTTATATACTATCTATTTCCCTTGATCATCGCGACAGCAATAAAGCGGGGGATAATAAAAATGTTAAAGGTTTTATCTCGAAACCCCTGACCACTGAAATGATCCTTTCAATTGCGGGGAATGAATTTAACAATTGAATTTGAAGTATGAGCACAGATATAAAATTTATCCTGGTGGATGATGACGACTTTACCAATATACTCCATGATATAGTTTTGAAAGACACACTGGGTGACGAAGTGGATATTGAAACTTTTACCGAGGCCGAAAAAGGGCTTGAATTCATCCAAAAAAACTACGGTAAAAGCTCAGGCCGCACTGTACTTTTTCTCGATATCAATATGCCAAAAATTTCTGGATGGGAATTTTTGGCACGGTATGAAGCATTCAGCGAAGCAATAAAAGCGCCTGTCAATATTTATATAGTGTCTTCTTCCTTTGATCGCCGTGACCGGGATAAAGCGGAGGCCAATAAAAATGTCAAAGGCTTTATATCAAAACCCCTGACCACTGAAGTGATCCTGTCAATTGCGGGAAATGAATTTTAGCATTCTTCAAAAAAATGGCGAACGAAAAACGGATATGGATACAGGAACAACATATATTATAGTGGACGATGATCCTTTGAGTAATACCATTTGTACGCTGATGCTACAGAGGACATTGCACGAGGTAGGGATCACCACTTTTACCTTACCCTGGGACGGGCTGGTGTTTATTCAAAATAGCATGAACCGGTCGGCGACCCGTGCAGTACTTTTTCTCGATATCAATATGCCGGTATTAACTGGCTGGGATTTTTTGGGACATTATGAAAAACTCAACGAAGAAATAAGAAAGCAGATCAGTATTTACCTGCTTTCTACGTCAATTAACGTGCGCGACAGGGACAAAGCCAAAAAGCATGCTTGCATCAAAGGTTTTGTTTGCAAGCCGCTGACGACAGAATCGATCCTTACCATTGCGGAAAACGAGTTTCAACGCCCCTTTTAATATGACCACCCCATTGAAGTACATTTTTGTTGATGACGATGAATTCAGCAATTGGATCTACAGTATTGTTGTAAAGGAAGTTGCCGGCGAAACCGATATTACAGCATTTACCGTGCCCGGTGAAGCCCTTGAATTTATACAAACTCAATATGAAAGCATTGAAGGGCCAACCATCCTTTTCCTGGATATTAATATGCCTGTGATCAATGGGTGGGAATTTTTGGCGCACTATGCGCAATTCAGCGAAACGGTAAAATCACAGATCAACATTTATATATTGTCTTCTTCCGTTGATGACCGTGACAGAAACTTGGCAGCGGGCAATAAAAATATCAAAGGCTTTATCTCAAAACCCCTCACCATTGAGATTGTGAAGTCAATCATAGAAAACCCATTTTAATTTACCAGGGCGCATGCGTCCGCCAAATTATTATGCACGCATAGCATTCGAACATTTTGCTTAGTTTTGTGGTAGAAACACCGTCCAATGGAAACCCTTGCGCCATACCATGCCAAACATAAGATACGATTTGTAACCGCGGCTTCGCTGTTTGATGGGCACGACGCTACTATCAATATCATGCGCCGGATCTTGCAGGCAAGCGGCGCCGAGGTAATACACCTGGGGCACAACCGTTCGGTGGATGAGGTAGTGAACTGCGCCATACAGGAAGATGTGCAGGGCATTGCGCTCACATCATACCAGGGCGGGCATATTGAGTACTTCAAATACATGTACGACCTGCTGAAAGAACGCGGGGCGGGACATATCAAAATATTCGGCGGCGGCGGAGGTGTGATATTGCCCGACGAGATCAAAGAATTGCAGGATTACGGCATCGCGCGCATTTATTCGCCGGATGATGGCCGCACGATGGGCCTTCAGGGCATGATCAACGATATGCTGCAGCAATGCGATTTCGCGACGGTGACCAAACTGAACGGCGAACTAAAGCACCTCCCCAAAAAAGATCCGAAAGCTATAGCTTCTTTAATAACGCTGGCGGAAAACGACCCGGAGCAGTTTGCAATGGCGCAGGGCGCGAGGCGCGAGGCGAAAAAAGGAATTCCTGTTATAGGTATTACCGGCACAGGCGGTGCGGGCAAATCGTCTTTGGTGGATGAGATCGTGCGGCGGTTTTTGATGGAGACGGATAAAACGCTGGCGATAATTTCTGTCGATCCGTCCAAGCGTAAAACTGGCGGCGCTTTGTTGGGCGACCGGATACGGATGAATTCCATCAATAGTCCGAGGGTGTATATGCGCTCGCTGGCGACGAGGCAGGCGAATTTGGCACTGTCAAAATACGTGCAGGAATCTATAGATATCTGCAAGGCGGCGGGTTATGACCTGATTATAGTAGAAACTTCGGGCATCGGGCAATCGGATACGATGATCACCGATTACTGCGACCTGTCCATGTATGTGATGACCCCGGAGTTCGGCGCCGCTACACAGCTGGAGAAGATCGACATGCTGGATTTTGCGGATATTGTCGCTTTGAACAAGTTCGACAAACGCGGCGCGCTGGATGCCATCCGCGATGTGCGCAAGCAATACAAACGCAATCACCAGCTGTTTACCGCCAAAGATGAGGACCTGCCGGTTTACGGCACCATGGCCTCACAATTCAACGACCCGGGAATGAACAACCTGTTCGACGCGCTGATGCGGGCCATCAAAGAAAAAACGGGCGTCAATTTTATCGGAAAGAAATACGATGCCGCTACCCTGCATTGGGGCGAATCGGAAAAGATATTTATCATTCCGCCCGACCGTACACGTTATTTGGCCGAGATCGCCGAAAGCAGCAAAGAATACGGCGAATGGGTAGATGAGCAGTGCAGGATAGCGCAGCAAATGTTCCAGGTGCAAGGTGCTATTGGCCTCACCCCGGCCCTCTCCAAAGGAGAGGGGGTTAAAGACGGATTGGAAGAAATTTACAAACATCTTGAAAACCATCTGCACCCGGATTGCAAACGATTACTGAACGAATGGCCGGAAACGGTTAAAAGATATAAGGCGGAGAACTTTATTTATAAGGTAAGGGATAAAGAGATCAAACAGCCGCTGTTTTATACTTCGCTGTCGCAGCTTAAAATACCGAAAATATCGCTGCCGCGATACGAGGCCTGGGGCGATATTTTGCGCTGGCTGCTGACCGAAAACGTGCCGGGCGAATTCCCTTACGCTGCCGGGGTATTCCCCATCAAACGCGAAGGCGAGGACCCGACGCGTATGTTTGCCGGCGAGGGTGGTCCGGAACGTACCAACAGGCGTTTTCATTATGTATCGCTGGGGCAACCTGCGCACAGGCTGTCAACGGCATTTGACTCAGTGACGCTATACGGCGAGGACCCGCATACCAGGCCGGATATTTATGGCAAGATCGGCAATTCGGGTGTGAGCATCGCCACTTTGGATGATGCCAAGAAACTGTACTCGGGTTTTGACCTTTGCGACCCGGCGACTTCAGTATCGATGACCATCAACGGTCCCGCGCCGATGCTGCTGGGTTATTTCATGAACGCGGCCATCGACCAGCAATGCGAGAAATACATCCGCGAGCATCAACTGGAGCATTTGGTTGAGGAAAAGTTTAAGGAATCTTATGATGATAAGGGATTATCGCGGCCGGTTTATCAATGCCTCACCCCGGCCCTCTCTAAAGGAGAGGGGGTTGATAGCGGAAATAAAAAAGTCCTCTCCTTTGGAGAGGGTCTAGGTGAGGCAAAAGAAGGAAAGCCCGTCGATAAGCCCAGAAGTTTTGGCTATCAAACTGCCAATACAAAAATTTGGGAAACCTTAAAGGCCAATGCCATTTCAAACAGGCAAAACCCAACTGAAGCCGAAAATGCTTTATGGCAACAATTACGAAATAACCAAACCGGATATAAGATTAGGAGGCAACACTCGATAGACGGATATATTGCTGATTTTGTTTGTATACCCAAAGGCCTTGTTATCGAGATTGATGGGGGCTATCATCATCTGACCAAAGAAGAAGATGAAGTAAGAACCAAAGTTCTCAATGGCGAGGGATTTGACGTTGTCCGCTTCACAAATGATGAAGTGTTAAACAACGTACAAAAAGTAGCTCAGGATATAAAAGAAGCACTAATTAAACAGCCAGACAGGAAAGTCCTCTCCTTTGGAGAGGATTTAGGTGAGGCAAAATTACCCGCCGGCAACGATGGCTTAGGCTTAATGCTCCTGGGCCTTACCGGCGACCAGGTGCTGCCGCCGGATGTCTACAAAAAACTGAAAGCCAAAGCCATTTCCACCGTTCGCGGGACGGTGCAGGCAGATATTTTGAAAGAGGACCAGGCGCAAAATACCTGTATTTTTTCGACCGAGTTCGCGCTGCGAATGATGGGCGATGTGCAGCAGTATTTTATCGATGAAAAAGTAAGGAACTTTTATTCGGTATCCATATCAGGATATCATATAGCTGAGGCAGGAGCTAACCCGATTTCGCAACTGGCGTTTACATTATCGAATGGCTTTACTTATGTGGAGTATTACCTGAGCCGCGGTATGCATATCGATGATTTCGCGCCGAATTTGTCATTCTTCTTTTCCAACGGCGTCGACCCGGAATATTCGGTGATCGGTCGCGTTGCGCGGCGGATCTGGGCCAAGGCGGTCAAGAACAAGTACAAGGGCAACGACCGATCGCAAAAACTAAAATACCATATCCAAACCAGCGGGCGTTCACTGCACGCGCAGGAGATCGACTTTAACGATATCCGCACCACGCTGCAGGCGCTGTATGCCATTTATGATAACTGCAATTCGCTGCATACCAATGCCTATGACGAGGCGATCACCACACCTACCGAAGAATCCGTTCGACGGGCGATGGCCATACAGCTGATCATTAACCGGGAGTTGGGTCTCGCTAAAAATGAGAACCCATTGCAGGGCGCGTTCATTATCGAAGAACTGACCGACCTGGTGGAAGAAGCGGTTTTAACAGAATTTAAACGCATTAACGATCCGCGGAGGTGTGCTGGCGCGATGGAAACCATGTACCAGCGCGGCAAGATACAAGAGGAGTCACTTTATTATGAAACGCTGAAACATAACGGCGAATACCCTATCGTGGGCGTGAATACTTTCCTCAATAAAAAAGGTTCGCCGACGATCACGCCATCGGAGGTGATCCGTGCGACAGAAGAAGAAAAACAGTTCCAGATCAAAGCATTGGAAGCTTTCCAGAAACGCAACGCCGACAAGGCCCCTGCCCTGCTCAAACAATTGCAGCAAACAGCTATAGCCGGCGAGAATATCTTTGAAACGCTGATGGAAGTTTGTAAATACTGCTCGCTCGGGCAAATATCACATGCCTTGTACGAGGTTGGGGGGCAGTATCGGAGGAATATGTGAGGGGTAGAGTCAAGAGCCAAGAATCAAGAGCCAGGATTCCCGTTCTTACTATAATTTCATTATTTCTCATTGATCTTTCTTAGATTGGCGTATTCATAAACTTAGTCGATCTTATCTATGCAAGAGCTAACTTTCAATTTACCTTTTGATGCAACTATTTTTCTTCACCATCAAAAGCTCAAATGGCAAGTCTTCGTAAAGAAAAAGTACAGCCGCTACATATACTTTTATGGGACCATCACCATTATCTTATTGATCGTTCTGGTCAATTTGTTGTTAGGAAATGGCAAACCTTATAGCGACGCTTTTTTCGCAGTGACGCTGTTTTTATTGATATATAATATATTAACACCGTGGGCAAGCATTTATAAGAGCAGAAAGAGGTTTTTTGATGCCGCAAATAAAATCGCTTTCGATCCGGAAAGAGAAAAATTCAAATCAAAATATAGCTTCAATGATGAAGGTGTTACTTATGAAGATTCAGAAAGGTTTTATAAAATGAAATGGTCTCTATTCAAACCCTTTTATGTGTATAAAGACACACTTTTTTTGACAAGCGAAGAACACGAAACCATATTTTTTATGCTTGGAAGAACAGATGTCGAAGAATCGTTATTCAATAACATTCACGAATTTCTCAAAGAGCACGTAGGGTTAAAAAAGATAAATTTTTAGAAGCAATTTAAAACTTACGAAGTTTTGAAATCTTCGTAAGTTTAACTCACCAATAATACTCCCCATGGGTCAAATCACCGAATTAGCCAAAATGATCGATCATTCCCTATTGCATCCCACGATGACGGATAAGGACCTTTTTGAAGGCTGCCAGTTAGCAAAAGCTTATAATGTTGCCACGGTTTGCATTAAGCCTTATGCGATAAAAGAGGCGCTGGAATGGCTCAAAGGTTCGGACGTTATGGTTTGCGCGGTGATCGGTTTCCCGCAGGGAAACAGTACGACCGGTGTGAAAGTTTATGAGACCGAACAGGCTTGCAAAGACGGCGCGCAGGAGATCGACATGGTGGTGAATATCGGCAAGGTTTTAGGTGAGGATTGGGATTACGTGGAAAAAGAGATCTGGGCCATCGTGGCGGTCACCAAAAAGCATCATGCCGCGTTAAAGGTGATCTTTGAGAATGATTTTCTGCCTGACGATAAATATAAGATCAAACTCTGCGGGATCTGCAGCGCGGCGGGTGTCGAGTTTGTGAAAACATCCACGGGCTACGGCTTTGCAAAAGGCGCCGACGGCAAATACAGCTATGAAGGCGCCACGGAACACGACTTGATACTGATGCGGAAACACTCCGCACCCGGAAGTACAGATCAAAGCTGCCGGAGGCGTACGTACACTGGACGACCTGCTCAAAGTAAAAGCCCTGGGCGTTACGCGCGTTGGCGCCACGGCTACCGCGGCTATGCTGGAAGAAGCGAAGAAACGCTTTGGCAGCGCGGATGGTTCGACGCAATTTGCGGGGAGTGCGGTTAAGGGAGGGTATTGATACTATAAGATCAGACTATCATTCATATTTCTGATATATACCCCGCTCCATAATTATTTTAAATCGTGGTAGTATGTGCCCTTCGACGGCAATAGACTTGATAATGCCGCCAAGACTGTAAAGTTGGCCATCGCGAGCTTTAAAGTCCTCAATCGACCATTTATTATCCAGTATAATATCTTCGAATGCAAAAATATCAGTACCCTCTCTGTTCGTTTCGGCAACGAAAAGTGTATCCGTTTTTTCGCTTACCATCTGAATGGTATTGAGCGCCCACTTCAATGCGACCGGGTGTCCCGGCAGAATGATCAACTTCCCGGTGAATCCTTTGACTGCTTTAATTGCCTCGTCCTGCGTTACCTTATTTGCATTTAGCAGGCCTGCTTCCGAATGGATATACATGGTACGCAAAAGGGCCGCGGTCGGGTCGTTTGGATCGGCATCCGGCATTTTATTTAGGAGTTCCAGGGATTTGGTATTGGCGGCCTTCCAGTTTTCATCTTGAAGATTTTTTATTAGGTCGCGCCACTCCTTTGACTCCATCAACGACTGCGCGCTTACATTTGCGAGGGTTGCGAAAACCAGGCAAAGCGAAATCATAAGTCTTTTCATTTGGTTCAGGAATTACAAAGCAATATACATTATAAAATATTTGAATTTTTACCAGACCATCAATTTCCTAAATTATATTCTTGCCTTTTGCTTTGAACTCTTTATTTTGCCTTATGCCCTCAGAAATCCAAGAAGATAAAACCTTTACCCGGATCACCCCGAATGACCCGGTTTTCAGCAGCCGCCAGTTTGAGAACTGCAAATTTGTGAACTGCGACTTGGTCAACGCCAACCTGGGCGGCATCCTGTTTATCGACTGTGTTTTTGAAGATTGCAACCTGTCGCTGGCGAATATGAGCGGTACGGGTTTGCAGCACATCCGCTTTAAACATTGCAAGCTGAGCGGGCTGAACTTTAGCCGTAGCCTGGATTTTTTGATGGAAATGCACTTTGATAACTGCATCCTGGATAATGCGGTCTTCTTCAAGAAGAAAAACAAAAAGACCATTTTCAAAGATTGCTCGATGATCGAAACCGACCTAACAGAAGCCGACCTCAGCGATTGCCAGTTCGATAACTGCAATATGCAGCGCACGTTTTTTGATCAGACTATTCTAAAAAATGCCGACCTGAGTACTTCCTATAATTTCGTCATCGACCCCGACAATAACGATATCAAAAAGGCGAAGTTTTCGGTGCATGGGCTGGCGGGGTTGCTGGTGAAATATGATATAAAGGTTGTCTGAGCCGCAGTTAAACTACCATGTCATGCCGAACTTGTTTCGGCATCCCACTCGCTCAGTTTACGCCATGCTAATAGCCGATAACACAGGAGCTACAATTCCAATCGATCCTTTAAGTCTTTCATCTCCGGATTCATCGTTTTAATCAAATTGACTTTCCAGTCATGATGCCAATTCTTAAGCTGCTTTTCCCTGGCTATCGCATCGGTTATCCGTTCATGGTACTCATAAAATACCAGGTCATATAATTTATATTTCTTAACGAACAACGAACCCTCATTATTGATGTGCTGCCATACCCTTGCCTCAAGTTTACTGGTTACCCCGATGTAGAAAGTGGTTCTGTAAGTGTTAGACATAATATAGACATGTCCTTGATTGTATAACATATTGATAAGGTTTTGAATGCGTTCAAAATACTAATTTATGAGTAATCCGTCAGCAAAGCAAATCGTTCACTTTGCATGGGGGATGCCGAAACAAGTTCGGCATGACTTCCAGATTTCATATATTTATTCCTGATAAACCGTATGAGTAGACTCGCCATATTATTTTTCCTGTTCTTTTCAATAATATCTTACGGTCAAAATGCTCATTCCATTCCCCTGGGCGCTAAAAAACTAATACAATGCTACCCCGGTTTTGTAACTGGTTACGCGAACAACCACATCCTTTTTAAAGACGGCAGCAAATTGTTGTGGGACGACGGTATCAAAAACAAATCATACCAAGCACTACTGGATAAGCCCGATTTGGAAGATATGTTCGCTCAGCCTTATACCACCGGGCCATTGAAAACACCACCCGCGAAAAACTTTGATCCCGGCAGAATAAGGTATGAACCATTTTTTGAGAAGATATACGGCAGCACGAAAAGCGAGGTGGAAAAAAACCTGGTGACGATCACCTGGTGCCCGAAACTGATCGCCCAGAAAATCAGGGTGACTAAGGTGAATGGCGTCGACAAAAAGCTGGAGGCCATATCCAAAGAACTGGATGAGCATCCCGAACTCAAAAAATACTTGACCAATATTGGCGGGACATTTGCCTGGCGGGATATCGCCGGGACGCACCGGCATAGTATGCATAGCTTTGGGATGACCATCGACCTGAACACGCAATACTCCGATTACTGGCAGTGGACCTGTAAATGCACGAATGAAAATGCAGACCTGAAATACCAAAACCGCATTCCGCAAGTTATAGTGTATATATTTGAGCGGCACGGTTTTATATGGGGCGGCAAGTGGTACCATTACGATACCATGCATTTTGAATACCGGCCCGAACTGATCAATTGAAATGAAAGCTTTAACCTTTATCCTTGCACTCCTCATCTTTACCGCACCCACTCCGGATACGGTATTAACGCGATTCAAAACGCCCGAAGGTTTTCACCAGGTTCCCGCGCAGCCTGGCAGTTTCGGCGCTTATCTGCAAAGCCTGCCGTTGAAACCGAGCGGGACACATACCTTAACCTATAAAGGAGCCATGGCGGCGACCGATGTGGAAACCGCGGCCGTAGTCGACATCAGCGTGGGGCACGAGGACCTGCAACAATGCGCCGACGTGGTGATGCGGCTTCGCGGAGAATACCTGTATAGCCAGAAAAGGTACAATGACATCAGCTTTAAATTTGTGAGCGGCTTCAAGTGCGATTATATCCATTATGCCGATGGGTATCGCTATCATAACGATCATTGGGTGCTAAAAGCGAAAAAGGACTACGGCTACAAAACCTTTATGAACTATATGCAGCTGGTTTTCGCCTACGCGGGTACTTTATCACTCGAAAAAGAACTGAAACCGGTTGCCGATGCTACCATGTTGAAGGCCGGCGATGTGTTCATTCACGGCGGTTCGCCGGGGCATTGTTTTATCGTGATGGATGTGGTGGAGAACGCGCAGCACCAAAAGCAGTTTCTTTTAGCGCAAAGCTTTATGCCCGCGCAAAATTTACAGGTGCTGCAAAACGCGCCGGGTTATTACTGGTTCAGCATGGATAAGATACCCAGTATTTGGTATGGGGAGTTGGTGAAGCCGGGGTATTTGAGGCGGTTTGAATAGTTGTCTGAACCTTGATTTGACAGATTAAAGGATTACCATGATTGGTAAGCTGTGTTAATAATCAGTAGTAACCCATTCGGCCAGAACCGGTGGGCCGCTGACAATTTCAATTATATTATCAATATTACAAATTAGATAATGTACTAATTTATCATCATCAAACAACCCTCTGCTTTCTTCTTTAAACCGTCGCAAGAACTCCGACTCCGTTGATGTTCTAAAACCTCTGAAAGTTGGTACTTCATAAATAGTTTTTAATCTCCCTGATTCGATGGTAAGTCTAAAGTCCAAAACACCAACAAATTTTACAATTAGTGTTTTATTGGTTGACTTAAGCTCCTTTAAGAAAATTATCAAGTTACGACCATCGTACTGGAGATCATAGAAGTATATATCGTTCGAAATATTTTCAACTGGTTCCCATATCTCATAATGATCAATATTCATGACTTAAGCCTTTAGTCTGCTAACTTACTTCACCTTACTAAAATCCAAGTCCTGGAAATCATAGCTGAAATCAGTTGCCGGGGATATGGGTTTCATTTTCATGCCGGTGGGTTTGCCGTCTTCGTCTAAGGTGAAGGTGGCGAAAGCGTCGGCATCCATGCTGCGGATGTTCCATTTGATGATGAGCGTGTTGGCTTTGTAAGGCAGCACCTCGCCCGTTAATTTGGGCGAACGTTTGGCGGTGAACCATAGCTTCCCATCTTTTTCGCTGATCACCACATCCCCAAGCCAGCTATCGTGATAGGTGCCCACGTATAGGCTGTTATCCAGTTTAGGGCCGTCTTTTAGCCTCGTTTCCACTTGTTTCCAAACGGCGGTGACTGCTTTATCTGCGTTGCCTTTTCCGGCGGCTACACGGTCAGAAAATATTTTTATCCAGTCGTTGCCGGTGATGCCGAGATAAGTGTCTTTGATTTGATTATCGATCGCGCTGAACGCCGCGCCGGATTGCTGGTTGGTAAGGACAATGATACCCAGTTTCAGTTCGGGTATCAGGTCGACCTTGGTTACCATGCCGTCGATACCGCCGGTATGGCTCACTTCCTTATAGCCTTTGGCGTCATTGAGGAACCAGCCGAGGCCATAAGCGCCAAAATGTACATTGTAGGGCCCGGGTGCGCCAACAGGCAATATGGTTTGGGGCGTCCACATTTCCTGGTGTATCTTTTCGCTGAAAAGCCGCTTGCCATCACCGTATTTACCGTTGTCCATTTGTACGATCGCCCATTTGGCCAGGTCGGTTACGCTGGAGTAGATACCGCCCGCGGCATCCGCGTGGGTCGTAACATAACGGGATATCACCTTAACCGTACCATCAACCGGCGCGTGCGCATCTACATAATTCTTATTACCGTTTATGCGCTGATAGGCTGCCCGGCTGTTGGTCATGCCCAGCGGCTTCATAATGCGGGTCTCGACAAAATCCTCCCAGCTCATACCCGATACACGCGCAACCACTTCGCCGGCCACGATGTACAACTGGTTGTCGTAGGCAAATGTGCTCCTGAAACTGGTAACCGGCTTAAAGTAGCGCAGGTTATAGATCACGTCCTTCATCGTAAAGTCCGAAGAATCGGGGAAATCCATCAGGTCGCCGGCACCCAAACCCAAACCGCTGCGGTGGCAAAGCAGGTCGCGGATGGTGAATTCAGAGGTTACCCAGGGATCGTATAGTTTGAATTCGGGGATATAATCGGTAACCTTATCATCCAGGTGCAGTTTGCCTTCGTCACACAAAATGCCGATCGCGGCGACGGTAAAGGCCTTGCTGTTGGATGCAATACCGAACAAGGTATTCTCGTCCACCTTTTTGCCGGTGGCGAGTGAAGTGACGCCGTAACCTTTGGCATAAACGATCTTGCCGTCTTTTACAATGGCTACCGCGATGCCGGGCACGTCAAATGTTTTGATGGTTTTGGCAACCAGCGCGTCGACATCGGCTGGCGCCATCTGGGCATGGGAAGCGATGCCTGATAATAAAAATGCAACGAGCAGGAAAATAGGTTTGAAATGTGACATGAGCGTATGTTTTGGAAAACATAAACATACAAATTACTCCCTGAATTTAAACTAATCTCTAATCACAAGTCTCTAGTCTCTGCGCTCCACCCTGTCATAAAACCCACCAAAAGTATTGGAGCGAACGCCTTCTTCGCGGAAGAAATCGCCGGGGAAGCCGAGCTCGATGGCGCTGGCGTCGTTTAGTCGTTTTAGCTGATCGTCGCTTAGGGTGACATCGACAGTTTTCAGGTTATCTTTCAGTTGATCCAGTTTGGTTGCGCCGACGATAGGTATGCAATGAAATCCCTGCTGCATGGTCCACCTGAGCGCGACGTTACCGGGCGATACGCCCAACTCGTCGGCCACAGCCATTACCACTTTCGTTATTTCAACGGCTTTATCATCGCGACGCTTACTTTCAGGTTTGATGCGGCCCTGCTCGCCGCGCTGGTATTTGCCGGTCAATACGCCGCCGCCCAAGGGAGCCCAGGGCGTCACGGTCATCCCGAAATGTTTGGCCATGGGGATCAGTTCGCGTTCGGGCGTGCGGGCGATCAGGCTGTACTCCACCTGCAGGGCCACCATCTGGCTCCAGCCCATAAGTTCGGCCAATGTATTGCCTTTGGCGATGACCCAGGCGGGCGTATCGCTTATCGCGACGTAGTTTATCTTGCCCTGGCGAACGAGATCGTCCATGCCGCGCAATACTTCGTCAATAGGTGTTAGATCGTCCCAGATATGAAGATAAAACAGGTCGATAAAATCGGTTTTCAGGCGCTTCAGGCTTTCTTCCACGCTGCGCATCATGTTCTTGCGGTTGTTGCCCGACGCGTTGGGATTGGTCAGGTTATCTTTCAGGCTGTACTTGGTGGCCACCACGAAATAATCGCGGTCGTGCTTGCTTAGATACTCGCCGATGATCTTTTCGCTGGTGCCGAGCTTGTAGATGTTGGCGGTATCCAGGAAGTTGCCGCCCGCCTCGGCGTAAGCGTCCATAATGGCAAAACTGGTATCCTTATCGGCGCCCCAGCCCGCTTCCGTACCGAAGCCCATGGTGCCCAAACATAATTCAGAAACTTTGAGGCCCGAACGGCCCAATAATTTATAGTTCATAGTCTATTGACACTAATTTCACGAATTTAATTAAAACACGAATCTCACGAATTTATGCGAGTTGAACGAATTTCAAGTTGATGCTAATTCGTGTTTTAATTAAATTCGTGAATTTCGTGGCCTTCTTCGTGAAATTCGTGTCTTCTTTTTTTAATGATGTTCTTTCCTTTTCAGCAGGCCGCCGGTGGTATCGTCAATACTTTGCTGCACGATAAAAGCCGAAGGGTCGATCTCCAGTATCTTCGATTTGATAGCAGGTATCTCGAGGCGTGTGGCTACGGTGAAAATGATGTCGCGAACTTCGTTGATATGGCCGTCCTTGCCGTAACCCTTTTTCCCTTCATACACGGTCACGCCGCGGCCCATATCCGTAATGGCCTTTCGGATGGCTTCACCCTTACCAGATACTACAGTAATGCTGGTATATTGTTCAATACCATTTAAAATAAAATCGACCGTTTTGGAGGCCGATATGTAGGTTAGAATAGAATAAAGCGCGGCTTCGTAGCCAAGAAAGAACACGGCAGCCGAAAAAATAATGATGTTCATTACCAGTATCACATCGCTTACTTTGAACAGTTGCATTTTTTTACTTACCAGCAGCGCCGCAATCTCGGTGCCATCCAGCACCGCGCCGCTCCGTATGGCCAGGCCTATGCCCATGCCGATAAAAAATCCGCCGAAAACGGCAGTGAGCGATTTGTCGTGTGTTATCTCGGGAAAAGCGACAAATGCTATACAAAGCGAAAGACCCGCTATCGCGAGTGCACTGCGGACCGCAAAATAAAGCCCGAGGCGACGGTACGCCAGGTAAATAAAGGGCAGGTTGATAAGGAAAATAACGATGGAAAGCGGGAGTCGGGTGGTTTCCGCCAGCAACATGGATATCCCGGTAACCCCGCCATTGATAAAATGGCTTGGAACCAAAAAGCTTTTGAATCCAAGGCCCGCAGACAGTATGCCAAGGGCGATCAGCACTAAATTTACTACCCAGCTCCTAGATTGCATGGTTAAATATAGGTTTATTGTTGGAAGGTTGGAAGGCTGCAAAGTTGTAAAGTTACGGCATTAAGGATTGATACAAACCAATCGGGCAATTGATAGTTGTAACTAAAGGAAATGTTGCGTCGACTTTAATCGATGGCAACGATTAAAACTACCATTTATGAAGATCATCACCCTGCATACACGTATAAAACCGGAGGCTTTGCGCGATCATATCCGCGAAAATTTAGACACGATATTCCTCGAACAGCGACATGTAAGCCTGCATTTTGTCGTGGGTGGCGAAGGAAATGTGATTGACATAACGCAACCCGACCTGTACGGGGACGATATTTTATATCATATTGAACTCAAAGGCCAGGACCTGCACATCACCCGGTCGGAGCATTATATTGACGACGTGAATTCACTTACGGTGGAATCGATCCTGAATGAATTATTTAAAGATGCGTCGGGAAAACTGGGGACGGATCTGCTTCAGGAGGGTTAGTTTTGAGTGATGAGTATTGAGTTCTGAGTATTTCACTCAAAACTTATAACTCACAACCCATAACTGCTAACCATTGATCCAGCTGAACTTGTACTCCAGCATGGGGTTTTTCATCCTGTCGGCAACGCGCAGCAGGCGGTCGGGAAGTGCCATAATATAATCGCGGGCCTTTTCGCCGGCTTCATTCAGTTCTTTTGTGCTTTCGATATGCCAGTCTTCGATCAGTTCTTTCAGGATATCCACGTAATCAACCGCGGTATAAATGCCCAGGCGCTGTGCGGCATCGGTAAAGTGGCCGAAGGTTTGTCCTACCTTTAAGCCTATCTCGCGCAGGAAATGCGCAGGCATTACGATCTTCTTCCGCATCATATCCTCAAAAGCGATCATCGCCTCGTTCGGATCGATCTCGAAAATCTTCGAAATAAAATATTTATAAGCCTTGGCGTGACGCAATTCGTCACCCGCAATTACGCCGCACATCTTCGAGAGCAGGTTATCCCCATATTTCTTCGCCTGTGATGCCACGCGGCGGTGCGAAATATTAGTGGCCAGTTCCTGGAACGAAGTATATATAAAGTTACGGTACGGATCGGCGCCCGTGCCTATATCAAAGCCGTCGGAAATCAGATACTGGGTTGAAACTTCCATCATCCGCATGTTCACGCGGCCGGAGAGGTAAAGATATTTGTTGAGCAGGTCGCCGTGACGGTTCTCTTCACCGGTCCAGTGGCGGGTCCATTTCATCCAGCCGCCATGCTCTTCTTTGGAAACGCCTTCCACCATCGTGAGCCACGACTCGTAAGTGGGCAATGCCTCCTCAGTGATGGTATCGCCAATCAAAACGGCGATCAGGTCATAGGATAAACCGGCTGCGCTTTCCTGCAATTCTTTGATCTCCGAGAAGAACGTGTCGCGGGTTGAATCCGGTAATAGGTCGGATGGTTGCCAGATGGTGTCCACGGGTTTCAAATACTCGCCCATCTTTTCGAGCATATATTTCTCAATATGCTTCATCGCCTCGCGCCTCTTCTCTTCGAAAAATTTCATGTTATAAATAGTGTGCAAAGGTAACGATTAAATACCAGTATTTTACGCATGATCCTGGTCACTTTTTTTGCGCATATTAATTCCCGTGTCTGCATAGTTAAAACGCCCGACGCGTCAAATTGGGCGGAATATTTACGGAATATACTTATTTGTAACAACATTGTGACAAATATTATCAGGTTTTCGCTCAAAATCCCGTCTTGAGAAAACGTTGCATAAGCACCTTAATACATGGATTTTAGAAATGAAAATGGCGGCGCTCCATTATCCCCTGACTTTCAGCGTGATAATTAATTCCGCTTAAATAAACAAAAAGGTAACAAATGAGCACACTGTCCCCGTATAACCGCACGATTTTTGTTGAGAGAGCAATGCCCCTACACCACTAAAACAGAACTAACGATTTAGACCCGAAGCTTTGATTACAATTTTTGCAGATACGCCCAAGTGCCCGCAGGCATTCACCCCATTGTCCTTTTCACACGGGTCCGGTAGCGTTTTTTCATCATTTTTTAAAGCCGGAAGACTCCGGACGATTATTAACAATAATAACCATTTGTTAATAACGAATGTTGAAAACTTCGGTTTTTCCGATTATTTTTACTTTAATTCACGCTAAATTAACGACTGGTTTAATCTTTTATAAAATAAGAAACACCTGATGCTTGTTCAAATTAATAAAGAAGAATTTGCCAAAGAGGTCGCCAAGAAAGCCTGGTACCAGACGAATAATATCATCTGGACAATCATACTACTGTTCCCGCTATTCAGCATTCCCGACTTTATTTACGCTAAAGATATATGGATGCAGGTGCTTATTGCGCGTATCATTACGGTATTGGTGCTCTATATGCTGCATACCGTCTTGCACAGCAAAAGTTATAACCATCGCATATTGCTGCATGTGGCGTTCCTGTTGCTATCGACGCTATCGGCGCTTTTATGTACGCTGGTAAATCCCGGCGATCTTAATATTTACTTCCTGCTATACTCGGTAGTGGTGCTGTTTTTCAACCTACAGGTATTTTGGGAGCCTATCAATTCTATCATCCAGGCGCTCATTTCGTTGTTGCTGTTAACTTTGTTTTTCAATCTATTCGCAGATTACAGCATCGATATCTTTATCAGCAATGGCGGCCAGTATTTCTTCATCATCCTGGTTATCTCGTGCCTGATACCCAATGCAAGGCATAAAGTGATCCTGCGCGAAGTGCACTCGCAGATCGTGATCGAAAAATCAAATGAACAACTTAAGGCCCAGAACAGGGACATCAGCGAGAAGAACCACATCATCGACATGCAGTATGAGCGCCTGCGCAAGCTTGACGAGCAAAAGAACAGCTTTATCAATATCGCGGGTCACGACCTGAAAAACCTTGTGGGTTCCATCATCATGAGTAATAACATGCTGAAGGACGAACAGGAAAACCTGACCCCCGACCAGAAAGAGTTTGTAGGTTACATCGGCCAGTCGGCTGATAAGATACAATACATGCTGAGCAAACTGATGGATGTACGCGAGATCGAATCGTCCGAGATCCAGTTCAACATGGAAGTGTTCGACATCAACGCCGAAGTACTTCACGTGTACCGGGGATTGCTGGAAACCGCGCAAATGAAAAACATCGCGCTGGTGGATAATATCCTGAAACTGCCGCTGAACGTGAAGCTCGACCGCGTGTTTACCGGGCAGATATTCCAGAATCTATTATCGAACATTATCAAATTTTCGCAAACGAATAACAGCATTAACGTGGTGACCAGCCTGCAGCGGCAGCGCTTTGTGTTCGAGATCATAGACGGGGGCATTGCCATTGGCGAGGATGAACTGGATATGATGTTCAATAAATTGAAAGACCTTAACGACGCCTCGGGCCATGTGGAAAGCCGCCTGGGCCTGGGCCTTTCTATCGCTAAACTGATGATACAGGAAATGGGCGGCGAACTATCATACCGCAGCGACGAGAACGGTAATTATTTCAGAGTAGAATTCAACGTGATCAATTAATACCTAACCAGATGAATAAATTTTTAAGCCTTTTAGCTCTTGCATTACTTTTAAGCACGGCATCAATTGCGCAAAGCGTTGTATCGTTCAAAGCGATGGGGCACGACGACGAACCTATTTACGGCATGATCGGTGCCAAGTCATTTTACTTAAAGATCAGTCCGCTGGTGGAGATGAAGGGTAGCAAACTGGTACTGTATATTGAGCCTTCACAGGCCCTGATCAAGGACCATTCGTTTGTAAACGTCGTGATCAATGACAGGCCCGCGTATAGCGCCCGCCTGACCAAAGATTCGGTAGAAAAGATAACTATCGAACTTACACCGGAAGATCTTTCCGCCGATAAGTTCCTGAAACTACAGATCAAAACCCTGCTTACCGTTTCGGACGATAAGTGTAAGGACCTGGATAACCCCGCCATGTGGGTAAAGGTGAAGGACTATTCCTATTTGTCGCTGGTTAAGACCACCGGCAACTTCTTTACCAACGTAAACATCAGCAACTGTTTTGAATCCAAGCGCGCCATTGTTTACCCGGTAAACCCAACGCTGCATGACCTTAAGGCGGTAGCCTGGGCCTATGCCAGGTTGAAAAAGACGCTGAACAGGGATATTAAAGTTTATGAAGAAGACCAACTGCCCGATACCATCAAGAATTATATTATGGTGGGCAACTGGAGCAGCCTGCAGGCGCCCAAAAAGGCGATGATCAACGTGACGCCGCAGCCGGGACAGGGATTGTTCTTCCTGAAAAAAGCACTGGTTACCTACCAGGATTCGGTTGCTAAGGGAAAGTCTAAATCACTTGCCGATGTGACCGTTCCGGGCGAAATACTGTTTGTGACGGGCGGCGACGACGCGGGCTATGAAAAGACCATCACCTCGCTGGGCAACATGAATATTTTGAACTCATCATTCGGTGAGTATCTTCTGATACAAAATGCACAGAATAACTTCTTTAAAACGGTTGAAGAAAACAGGACAAGGTTGACGCTGCGGCAAATAGGCGGTGCGCCCAACTTTATGTCGGGCATCGGCTCGCTGACAAACGTTTATAGTTTTAAGAATAGTGATTTCAGCTTTACGCCGAAAGAAGTTGAGATACACTTCGTGGCCAACTACAGCAGTTTGACGCCGGGCGACCGCGGTTACTTTAACATTTACCTGAACGGCATGCTGATCAGCAGCGAAAGGCTGGACGCGACGGGCAAGCTGAACACTTCGGTTACCATTAACCGATACCAGCACCACAAATACAACACCGTTGAGGCCGAATTCAGGATATACCCAAGCAGCGGCAACTGTATCAATTCGTTCACCAATTTCTTCGCCGAAGTTGACGTGGACAAATCGTACCTCGAGTCGAAAAACCCATTCATTACTAACGACCTGAGCTTTTATCAATACCCGGAAGCATTTAACACCGGCACTACCCTGGTGGTATTAACCAAGGAATATGCTAAATATGCTACCGCGGCATTGGGCGAGATCATTTATGAATTGAACAACAATATCAACGGCAATAACTTCCCCGAGTTCGCTTATTCCGACAATGTAAGCATAGCCGATTTGAAAAAATATAATATCGTGGCCCTGCTGGCGCAAAACGACCAGTTTATGGACAAACTGCCGGACGCGCCGATCAAGTTCAATAAGAAATTCAGGATCTATAACAACGAGAACAACAAGGAGGTGTACCGGATATCCGATTCGGTGTCCAACGGCCTGGCGCAAATATTCTACGGTCGCAGCAATAACGCTGTACTGGTATTGACCGCTACGGGCAACGACAAAGCAGACGCTTTCACCGCGGCTTCCAAATCGATCACCGAGCAATTGTCGACCCTGTCGAGCAATATGTGTATCTCGGATGTGAATGGCAATAAATACCTGTTCAACATCAATAAATCGAGCGAGAACCTTGAATATTTCGATACCAAAAGCGCGCTGACGCGTTTCTGGGAAACCTATAACCTGTACATATTGCTCGGCATACTGGTGCTCATCCTGATGTCGTTCCTGTATGTGCGCTCAAGGGTACAGAAATCGCAGGAGCTGTTTAACGACTAAAGCCTCACCCCGTCCCTCGCCATCCCGATAGCTATCGGGAGAGAGAGGGGTTGATAAGCATAAGCATGATAATTTAAGGTAAACCAAGTCCTCTCCTTTGGAGAGGATTCAGGTGAGGCCAAAAAGATAAACTACAAAACATAATGAAAATCGCGGTTCCCGACCTTTTGGTTAAAGACGGTTTCCTATCACCAACTGACCGGGACTACATCGAGCGTTATGCCGCAAAGCACGACCTATCGTTCCTGAAGGTTGCCTTAAGCTATGGTTATGTGTCGCGTAAAAATTACGCGCGGTCCATCACAAATGCCGGTTACGAGTTCAGGGAAATACGCGAATTGCCAACTGATGAAAAAATATTAAAGGAGATTGATCTTAACTTTTCAGAGGCCCACCTGGCCATTCCTTTATGCAACAAGAACAATAAAGTGGTGACTGTGATGGCCGATCCGACCAACAAACTGGTTTTGGACTTCATCAAACTAACTTACAACAAAGAGCCTGAGGTGATCGTGGCCGAAGACCTGGAGATCACCTGGATGAGCCATACGCTGCTCGGACGCAAACAAGTAAAAGCCGCTGTGTTCGATTTGCTGAACCATGACCCCAGCAGCTCGGCGCTGACGACTTTCACTACACCGCAGCTCGTATTTTTCTTCCTGCTGCTGGCCGGGCTGGCCATAGGGCTCGTCAGGCATTTCAAGGATGTAATGATCTGGACCAATATTATCTTAAGCGTATTCTTTTTGGTGGCGATCATATTCAAGCTGTTCCTTTCACTGGTCGGTTCGCGGTTCGAATTGTACCAGGCCGTAACCAAGCACGAGCTGAAACAGGTTAAAGACGATGACCTGCCCATTTACACCATATTGCTGCCGGTTTACAAGGAAGACAAGCTGATCAAAAAGCTGATCTGGAACCTGCAGGCGCTGGACTATCCCCGCGAAAAGCTGGACGTAAAACTCCTGATAGAAGCCGATGACGATCTGACACTGAACGCCGTCCGCGACCTGGATTTCCCGGCCGTGTTCGAGGTCATTATCGTTCCCTATCACATGCCGAAAACCAAGCCCAAAGCCTGCAACTACGGCCTGGCTTTTGCCCGCGGCAAGTACCTCACCATCTACGACGCGGAAGATATCCCCGACAGCGACCAGCTGAAAAAAGTGGTTACGCTGTTCAATAAGCTGCCCGAGAAATACATCTGCGTACAAAGCGCGCTGAACTATTTCAACCGCAACGAGAACTTCCTGACCCGGATGTTTACTTTGGAGTATTCTTTCTGGTTCGATTATATGCTGCCGGGGCTGGATACGCTGGATATTCCCATCCCATTGGGCGGCACCAGCAACCACTTTAAAACGGAAGCCCTGATAGAACTGGGCGCCTGGGATCCCTTCAACGTTACCGAAGACGCCGACCTGGGCGTGCGCGCCTATGCCAAAGGTTATAAAATTGCGCTGGTCAACTCTACTACATACGAGGAAGCCAACAACGAGCCCTTCAACTGGATACGCCAGCGTTCCAGGTGGATCAAAGGCTATATGCAAACCTACCTGGTGCACATGCGCAATCCCATCAAGCTCATCCGCAAGATCGGGATACGCGGCTTTTTGGGTTTCAACTTTTTCGTGGGGGCAACGCCCATCACCTTTTTGGTGTACCCGGTGCTGCTGGTCATCTTTTTGGCTTACGTAGTGTTCAATATATGGTCGGTTAAACTGCTGTTCCCTGATTGGGTGCTGTTCATATCCATCTTTAACCTGATGGTGGGCAACATCCTGATGATCTACGTAAACATGATGGCGGTATTTAAACGCCGCTTTTACGAACTGATATTATTCGCCATTGCCAACCCCATTTACTGGTTGCTGCATTCGGTGGCGGCATACAAGGGTTTATACCAGCTGGTGATGAAACCCTTTTACTGGGAAAAAACCAACCACGGCTTGAGTAAAGTTAACAGCGCAACAAACGTGATCAAGTAATGCACAAACGGACGCTATATCTCATCATACTCACGGTACTGCTCGCAGGCTACTACGTGTTTATGGCTGTCTATCTGCAAAACATGGAGTATCACAACCTGGAGGCCCTGTTCTACAGCGAAAAAAGCAAGCTCCTGTTCGAAGGGGTGGGCAACCGCCTCAAGGTAATGGGTCTCACCTCGCCGATACTGCCGTTCTATGGTTCGTTCGCGTTTACTTTTGCCGGGAGTCATTTGCTGGCGCCGGTGCTGGCATCAGCGGTGGGAACGGCGGCGCTGTTCTTCATCATGGCCAATACGCTCACCAAGCGCAGTCATGATGATTATTACCTGCTTATCCTGCTGGTACTGTTCGTGTTTCATCCCGGCCTGCTGTTCAGCGCCTGCTCGGGAAAGGCCGTTTATATGGTGCTCATTTTCTTTTACCTGTTCTTCTACCACATCCTCCGGTACTACAAATCCAACACCACGTTTCACGTATCCATAGCCAGTATATGCCTGGTGGTGCTGGTATTTTGCGACTATAAATTTATCTGGCTCACGCTGTTCTTTGTGCCGCTGGTACTGTTCATCGCCACGCAGAGCCTCAACCTCAGCGAAACCGAAACCGTGTTTCGCCTTATACAAAGCTTTAATACGCCGGCACTGCGGCGCAAGCTCATCAACAAAACGTTTGCCATCTACATCATTATATTCATGTTTCCGCTGGCGGCGGTGCTCATCTTCAAAATGCTGAACCTGACGCACGCCAACGACTTCGATTATTTCCTCGATAGTCCCTACGCCACCTGGACCGTACTGGCCGACCGCCTGGGCTTCGAGCAGGCCACCAGCTTTGTGCATTACCAATCGTCGCAAATATCGCCGCTGGTTACCGCCAGCATCGCGCTGTACTGCCCCATGATCGCGCTGGCCATTTACCTGTTCCGCCACAATACCTACCAGATACTCACCGTCGCCGCGCCCTTTGCCTTTGTGGAGTTTTTGCAGATCAAATACGACAAGATATTCCTGGCGCACGAGTACTTCCTCATCTTCCTGGTGCTGTCGCTGCTGTGCATCCACTTCCGCGCGCACCGGCACGAGAACCAGCGACTGATGAAAACCATGCTCGGCGTATTCACCGTGGTGCAGCTGATCACCGGATTCATATTCCTTAAAAACTCGTTCATACCCGAGGAGCGCAACTTTGTGAATTCGCTGTACCACCTGTCGCCCGACGATACGCAGGACGAGAACCGCGAGATGGCCAGCTACCTGAACACCCTGCCCGATAACGACCAGATACTCGCCGACGACGCCGTGGCCTACCCTGTGATTGCCTTTACGCGCCACGCGGGCCGGCTAACTTTGCCTTACCAGGAAACCTACCTGAGCGCCAGCGAGGCCCCCGAACGCTACGTAAACTACATCCTCATCGCCACCGACCGCAACCCGCTGGCCGGTTATACGCAACTCAACTTCAAATACCTGCCCGCCATCAAACACAGCGACAGCAACCTGAACCTGCAGAAAATTTACGAGACGGATAATTGGATCTTGTATAAGGTGTTGTAGGGAAAGTCCGGAAGTCGGAAAGTCCGCATAAGTCCGAAAGAATTTACCACCTTGTTCGTCATGGCGAGGAACGATCCCGCATGTGCGGGACTGAACTTTGCCAGTCAATGTACCTTTATTATTTTAGTAACAATTTTACGAATTAATAAAGGAACAAGGCGGATGCGTTTATATCATGACAATAAGATGCACGCCACCCGGCTCGTCATGGCGAGGAACGAAGCCACCTCTGAGCGTTGCCAGTCAACGGACCTCTATTATTTTAGTAACTATTTTACGAATTAATAATGGAAAGAGGCGGATGCGTTTATATTATGACCAATAAAATGCACACCGTTTTATATACTGGTGTTACCTCTGATCTTATAGGACGGGTTTGGAAGCATAAAAATAAAGTCTATCCGAAAAGCTTCACTGCAAAGTACAATTGCGATAAACTGGTTTATTATTTTTTCTATTCGCGTATTGAAGAAGCCATTGCTGCGGAAAAAGCAATCCAGTCCGGTAACCGGAAAAATAAGATCATGCTTATTAACTCAATAAACCCTGCTTGGATCGATTTATATGATGGGTTGATAAACGATTAGCTTTGTGTTTTCGTCTTTACAACAAAATCTTTCTTCTTGATTTGCATGTGCAGAGGTGGCTTCGTTCCTCGCCATGACGTGTACTATTTGGACTTGTAATGCCCACCGCCATACCGCCCGGCCTTTGAAACTATACCAATGGCATTTGTAGCCTCAATCCATTTTTTGGGTGTAAGATTAAAACTATTTAACCCGGCCTGAATTTTAAAGGTTACGAATTCGTTACCTTTAAAATCGGGGTTATTCATTTCCTCCCAAATCCCAATGAATTCAAGTGCGTTTCTATTACGCATCCAACTATAGATCATGGTATCATCACCGAAACCTTTAACCATATCAGTAAGCGAAATATAATCTTCATTTCCTTTAGAAAACAGAACTATTTCCGTCCCCTTTACCGTTATCGCTTTATTCTTTGCCATAATTGAATGTAAAACAGGTTTAAGTTTTGTAAATATAACATCGCAGCAGGCGATTTTCAAAAAAGGCACAGGAAGCGCCAGCACACACTGTACCCGGCATTCTTGCGCTAGGTTAGGGGGGCAGCAACCTGAATCTGCAGAAAATTACGGGACGGATAATTGGATCTTGTATAAGGCGTTGTAGGGATAGTTGAAGTGGTTGTAGAAGTTGTATTGGTTGAAGTGGTTAAGCCCCAACCGATTTTAAAAGTCCTCTCCTTTGGAGAGGATTTAGGTGAGGCCAATTTACGAGACAGACAATTGGATCTTGTATAAGGTGTTGTAATAGTTTGCGGTTGGCCGTGCGCAGTTGGCAGTACCATTTCTGCAAACTGCAAACTCATAACTGCAAACTGGAAAGGTTGGCGCAAGCCGCTTGGCGTTTATTTCAGATTTTTCAATTGCTTGTTATTCAACAACGATTTCATTTGGGTGATGGCTATGGTGTTTAACTGCTGTAATCTTTGCGATTGTGATTTGCCCTGGTGAATTAAAACCGCGTTGATGCTTTCCAGGTTTGATAAAACCACCAATTGTTCAATGGTGGCCTCATCCCGCATGTTACCGGTAGCCGCAGGGTTAGCATCCCGCAATTGTTTTGCTGTGATACCAAACAGGGCCATATTCAATAAGTCTGCTTCATTGGCATACACAAAGCCCATTTGTGTTTTATCCAATTGTTTTGGGATAAGATTTTCCTTTATAGCATCTGTGTGTATATGGTAATTCACTTTTGCGAGGGTACGCTGTAGATTCCAGTCTAATTTGAGCCGATCATTTTCATCGGCCTTTAAACGCTTAAATTCAGCCAGCATATAAAGTTTAAATTCAGCGCTTACCCATGATGCAAATTCAAGTGCAATGTCTATGTGGGCGTATGTTCCACCACCACTTCCCGCTTTTGAAATTATCCCGATAGCGTTTGTCGATTCTATCCATTTTGAAGGTGAAAGCACAAAGCTATTGCTGCCTGCCTGGTACATAAAGGAGTCGAATTCGACCCCTTTGAAATCAGGGTTATATATTTTTTCCCACAGCCCTAAAAATTCAATGGTACTTCTGCTCCGCATCCAATTTTTTACAATGTCTTTGGGTTCAGTTGAATTCTTGAATCTTGCAATATCAGTAATCGAAACATAATCTTCGTTCCACTTAGAAAATAGAACTATCTCAGTCCCTTTTACCGTTATCGTTTTATTCTTTGCCATAATTGAATGTAAAACAGGTTTAAGTTTTGTAAATATAACATCGCAGCAGGCGATTTTCAAAAAAGGCACAGGAAGCGCCAGCACACACTGTACCCGGCATTTCTTACGCCAGCATAGGGGTCAGCAACCCGTACCTGGGGAAAATCACGGGGCGGATAATTGGATTTTGTATAAGGTTCTTTAGTTGGAGTGGTTGTATTGGTTGTAGAAGTTGAAATGGTTGAAGTTATGGATCGCGTTGCTTTACCTCCTTCATGACCTTTTTAGAAGCGATCTTTCTGATTAACTTCTTGGTATATACCCGCGCTTCATCTATTGATAAATTTCTTTCGGGTCGTATCATATACGAAAATACGAAACAAATTTTCATTACTAATAATTGACGTCATTGTAATAAATAACAAATACAAGCTCGTTATTAACTTTTGCCGTTTTTTCAACAAACTCAAACAAATGGGAACCGAATACGCATCTTTATAAGACGATAAAAATTTTATTTGCTAAATATTTTAGCTTAAATTGCACCCAACTAAACCGTGATAATTGAAGATTATGAAAATAGACCAGCTAGTTAATAAAGTTATTCAAGGCGATTGCCTAGATATTATGCAACAGATACCTGCCGGCTCAATTGACATGATTTTGTGCGACTTGCCTTACGGAACTACACAAAATAAATGGGATTCCGTCATCGACCTCAAAGTGTTGTGGAAAGAATACGAACGCATAATAAAAGACGATGGCTGCATCGCTTTAACTTCTCAAGGATTATTCACCGCCAAGTTAATACTTAGCAATGAGAAGTTATTTAAATATAAAATCGTTTGGATAAAATCTAAGTCGACAAATTTTCTTAATGCTAAAAAGCAGCCATTGAGAAGACATGAAGATATATGCATATTTTATAAAAAGCAGCCCGTGTATATCCCACAAATGACAGTTGGCACCCCTTATGATAAAGGCATACGCAAAGATCAATATACAGGGAGTTATGGGGATTTTAAACCAAAACATGTTAAAAGCAATGGGGAAAGATATCCAAGCGACATTGTATTCTTTGATGAACAACCTGTAGACGACTTTATATACATAAAAACAGCCGAGTCAGAAGGGCCCGTGTTGCATCCAACGCAAAAGCCTATAGAGCTAGGAAGATATCTAGTCAAAACTTTTACAAAGCCTGGAGACATAGTACTAGACAACGCTTGTGGAAGTGGAAGCTTTTTACTTTCTGCAATTCTTGAAAATAGACAGTTTATCGGTATTGAAAAAAATGAAGATGTAATGCTTCACAAAGTAATGCCTGTTGATTATATCGAAATTTGCACAGATAGAATAAAAGAAACATTGAAGCGCAAAGAAGTTGAACTAACCACGCTAAGATTATTTAGTGAACCTATCCTAAAATATCACACCTTAAACTATGAAAAGAAACGAGAGGGATTGGGCAGGGCAGCTTATTAGTTGGATTCATGAAACAATTCGAGAAGGAAGAACCATTTTCCAGGATGCAACAAATGATACCGGAATAAAACTTGAATCGGGAAGGACGAAATTCCCTGATATCTTATTGTTTAGTGATAAGATTTCCGGCATAGTGTTCAATGGCTGGGAGTTAAAATTCCCTGATACGGCGGTTGATGATGCAGAAATGCTTAAAAATGCATTAGAAAAAGCAAATCGCTTAAAATCTGGGTCATTTGTTACTTGGAACGGAGCAGAAGCAATTATTTGGAAAATAAACGATGAGTACTACAATTTACAGTCAATCACTAAGATTAAAGAATACCCAAAGGAGCCAACTGTTAACACTCGTGATGATCTTGCGGAACCCTCGAAGTTCTCTCGCAATGAACCATTACTAAAAGCTAGGGCAAATGCAATACTTCATGATCTTGGACAACTATATGAAATAGGCGAACTAAAACAGGCTATTAATATTACAGGAAATATTATTAGTGCTGTCATAAGGGCATCTGAAATAGTTTTGCCGCAATTTCAGCAAGCGATAATTACAGAAAAGGGAAATAACGCCTCATTCAGGAGTGAATATAATAAATGGAAAATCTATGAAAACTCAACGTTAAAAATTCTCGCGTCGTCCTCGCGAAGACCCGAAAATATAATTGAGGAAGAAGTACTTGCCAAATTTTCGTTTTATAACTTAATTGGTAAGATCCTATTTTACCTAACGCTTTCTGAAAATCTTCCAAGAGAATTAGAAAAAATCAACATTCCAAATCAAAGAAATTTAAAACGATCGCTAGATGTCTATTTTCAGCAAGCCCAGGTAATAGATTATCAAGCGATATTCAAACCTTACTTCACGGACTACCTGCCATTTTCTGGCATAGTAAATGAAACTATATTCCATCTGATATTGAAATTTACCGAGTTTGATTTCAAAATATTACCTAATGCCGTAATTGGAACTATCCTTGAAAATCTAGTTCCAAAGTCAGAGAAACAAAAATTTGGCCAATACTTTACGCCGGAAACGTTGGCCAACCTTGTCGCGTTCCCTGCGATTCAAACTGCCAATGATTTTGTTTTTGATCCTACATCGGGAACCGGTACATTTTTGAATTCATTTTATCAGATATTAAAGTATCATGGGAAGAGCAACCATACTGAACTGTTAAATCAAATTTGGGGTAATGACATTTCACATTTTCCTGCAATACTTTCCGTTATAAATCTTTACAAGCAGGATGTTGCCAAAACCGATAATTTTCCAAGGGTAACGAGAGATGATTTCTTTAATTTAAATATTGGCGACTCAATCGCTTTTCCAGACCCTAAAAACTACAGAAATCAGATTGAACAACCTATTCCTCAATTTGACGCAATCGTCAGTAACTTTCCGTTCATACAACAAGAGGATATCCCAAACGAAGTCTTAACAGCATTTTTCAGGGAGAAATTCGAAGCTCAACAACAGGCTTTTTTACATGACAGAACTTTCAAAATCAATGAGCGTTCGGATTACTTCACTTATTGCGTTTACAACTCGACCAGATTTTTGAATAACAATGGCTTTTTGTCGGCTATCACCTCAAACGCTTGGCTTGGAAAGGAATATGGCTTTCAGTTCAAAAAATTTTTAATTGATAATTTTCATATAAAATATATTGTGCGAAGTAATGCCGAACATTGGTTCTCGGATTCAAAAGTTTCGACTATTTACGCTGTTTTTGAAAAAGTAGTAAATAATGAACCTACAAAATTTGTGACGTTAAATTTTAAGCTTTCAGAAGTATTTGATCAGGATATGATTAATACTCAACTTCGACAAATTGAGAGGTTTTATGCAGAAATTGACAACTGCGACGACCGTAGAAATCGGAATTGGATGATTGATTCAACCTTTGAAGATTTGTATCATAGAACTAACGAAAGCGCTACAGTTTGCATTGTCCCTAAAGAGGACCTTATTGAATCGCTTGACACCCAAAAAAATTGGACTGAATACTTTTTATCAGCTAATCTTTTTGAAAAATTCGAGACGTATTTCACAACGCTTTATCCTGATAATATAGATGCCTTTCGAGGCGAACGAACTGGGTGGAATGACATGTTTGTAATTCCTGAGGACCATGTTGTTGAATCGGGAATCGAGCCCGATTTTCTTATTCCTTATGTTAAAAGCCCAACTGAATTAGAAACATTGGGGTTTTCAAATGACTACAATTACTGGCTTTTTAGTTGTTCATTACCCATCCATGATTTAGAACGAAATTATAGGGGTGCATACAATTGGATAAAACATTTTGAAAATGCTACCAATAAAAACGGTTCAAAGACTATTCAAGATGCTTGTTCGGGACATAAACCTTTCTGGTACTCTTTACGTCCAAAACAAGCCAATATAGTGACCGCAATAAATCCTTATGAACGTTTCTTTTTTTGTTTTTCACACATCCCTTTTACCATTGACCAACGACTTGTTGGAATAACTATCAATAATGAATTAAATGTTGAAATAATTGCTGCATTGTTAAATTCAGTTATCACCTTCCTTTCTATAGAAATGAGAGGAACCTCAAGGAATCTGGGAGCACTCGATTTAAATGCAAATTATTTTAAGATGCTTAGGGTCTTAAATCCTAATTTACTTAGTGATGCTCAAAAACGGGAAATTATAGCGGCATTTCAGCCTCTCAAACAAAGACCTATCAAGCCTATTTTTGAAGAAGTGAGAATGCCAGATCGAATTAACTTCGATAAAAAGATTCTTAGAAGTTACGGTATAGAGGAAAGCATTTTGGAAAACCTATACCACACGCTTGTGTTATCAGTAAATGAGCGCGTAACAATGAAAGAGAAATAGCTAGCAACGTCTCCTATTAAATCTTATCCCATACATTTATTCATTTATTCATAAAAAAACTATCACATGGGATATACTGAGATTCCAGACATTACTTTGCAGATGATTATTGAGGCAGGAATTATAGCCCCTAACATTGAGCTATACAATTCTTTTGACGAAAGTATTATAGGCACTTTAAATGAGAATGGATCAATTACATTAACGATTGAAGGAAAAGTAAAAAATTTCCCATACCCAAGCGGCGCAGCAAGGGCAATTGTTAATTTAAGTGTCAATGGTTGGATTTTCTGGAAAATAAAAGAAAATGGTGTTCTCAATACCCTTTCCTTTTACAAGGAAAGGTATTACAAAAACAGATCAATACGTCAATAATATCCTCCTTTAGCCCGCAATCGGTGTTATCACCGCACCGCCTGCCGGTAGATGTCTGGTGAAACCCCTAACCAGGGGCTTTATGCGATATAACCATAAAAAAAGCCACCCTTGCAGGCGGCTTTCCTTTTCATAGGCATGAATATTTAGCTTTTGGCAGCATCGCGCAGGGCGCGTACCTGGTTGTGCGCGGCATTGATGCCGCTGGCCTGGCTTTGTACGATATCATAAGCTTCGGCCGATAGTTCGCCTTCGGTAAGCGCATCCTGGTAAGCCTTTTTGATGGCGTCTTCGCCGCGTTCGGCCTCGTCCAAAATGCTTTCGCGTCCCGAGCCACCGAAAGTCGACTTGACTTGATTGCATAGCATAATATTTATTTTGTATTTTTGTATGAGCAGGTTTTGTTTAAAATGATAACGATCGATTCGACATTAGAAGATATTATGCAACTGGATTTTGCCAGCAGGGAGATGTTGCTCGAGATTTTGCAAAAGCGGCAGATAGAGGCCCGCCGCGATGAAATGGCCAAAACCGCCAAACACACGTTAAAGGAGTACCGTTCGGGTAAAATCTCCCCGCTTTCTGCCGACGAAGCGGTTAAAAGATTAAATACGCTTTAATGCAGCTATGCCTTTTAGAGAGAAAACTGGTACTGTCTAAAGCGTTTGAGAAATCATATCAGAAGTTTACTTCCAAAAACCAGGCCTTAAAAGCTTCTATAGCCAAAGCATTACTTAAACTGGAGCAGGATGCCTACGACCCGGCACTAAGAACACATAAATTGAGCGGAAAACTGGCAGCATACCTGGCTTGTTCCTGCGGTTACGACTGCCGGATTATTTTCACTATTGAAAAAGAACTTTCCAACCCTGATGCCGGGAACATCCTATTGTTAGATATAGGCACTCATGATGATGTGTATTAAGCCACCCTTCGTTTTCCCGCAAATGTAGCCTGCGGCCAGCGTTATCACCGCACAGCTTGCTGACTATGGTTGGTGAAAAAATCAGCCATAGGCTATCAATACCCATAAAAAAAGCCACCCTTGCAGGCGGCTTTACTATTCATAGGCATTCATATTTTAGCTTTTGGCCGCATCGCGCAGGGCACGTACCTGGTTGTGCGCGGCATTGATGCCGCTGGCCTGGCGTTGAACGATATCATAAGCTTCGGCCGATAGATCGCCTTCGGTAAGCGCATCCTGGTAAGCCTTTTTGATGGCGTCTTCGCCGCGTTCGGCCTCGTCCAAAATACTTTCGCGTCCCGAGCCACCAAACGTCGACTTAACATCGATCCATACCCGGTGCAGTTTGCCGGTGGCGCTGGTACCGGTTTCCACATCGGCAGAACCGGTGGTGCCCACCAGCGCTGCCAGTTGTTCGGTATTCTTGCGGCTTTGAGCGGCAAACCCCTGGAAAAGTTCCTTCAGGTCGGCATTGGCATCGTCAATATCGGCGGTTACTTTGTCAAAGCCCGCCACACGGTCGTTATTGATCTGTATCAGATCGTTTAACACCTCTACTTTTTCTTGTGTAGTTTCCATAGATTTTATGTTTTATCCTATTCAAGCAACCTGAAAAGCGCGGCAGTGTTTTTGAAAAGTGGATTTTTTAGGCTGCGGCAGGCCTGGTCACCGCACTGTCCGTCGGCGAATGATCAACGAAAAGCAAAATAAACCGATTGGTATAATTTTAAGATTTTGCTGTATAGTTAATAATTTAACTATTACATGGTTTACACGAATTGCCGTATTTTTTGATTAAAAATTTGATAATCAGTATCTTAATTTGGAAATAGCTGAAATTATGTAAACCATGTAAACCCACTGATGAATATCGAACACCGAATATCGAATAATGAATGATGAAGTTTTTGTGATACGGTTACTTCGGTGTTCGATATTCGACATTCATGATTCGATATTCCTATAAATCGAGTAGGAAGTAAGGGATTATTTCCCTTACTGTCCTCTCACACCACCGTACGTGCCGTTCGGCATACGGCGGTTCATTAAACATTAACAGTTCTTCAGCGTGGTTGTAATGTCTTTTAG
>Ga0207705_10000383_pt1 | contig 39578 bp, 38 predicted proteins | sample KBSC13metaG_FD_184314 | JGI IMG/M metagenome (GOLD analysis project Ga0207705, IMG submission 184314) | Corn rhizosphere microbial communities from Kellogg Biological Station, Michigan, USA - KBS C1-3 metaG (SPAdes) (version 2) | ecosystem: Host-associated > Plants > Roots > Rhizosphere > Soil ... | reverse complement strand
CGGAGCGGCAGCGGGGTCGGAGTGGGCGCTCCCCAATGGGGCCAGCGCCGCGGAGTGTTCGTCGGAGTTTCAAAGAAGTTCTGACGATTATGGAGCGGCCCGGGTTCGGGTGGCCCGGGCCGCTCTGTCCCGCGCGGAGGGGATGCGCGGGGCTGGGGAACTCTAGAGATCGATTCCGGCTGCAATCGCTTCCAGCTTGCGCACCCGCTCTCTCAGGTCGGCGATTTCGATCCGGCCTCCGGCGGGCGCGACCGTGTGTTCTGCGACGCCGCGGGTCAGCTCCAGTCGCTTCAGCTCGATCCAGGCGTTCCAGCCTTTGAGGCCGGCGTAGGCCGAGGTTGCGATCGCGATGAGTATGCTCGCCGCGATCAGTCCAATGGATAGCGGGTCCATCACTTCACCTCCTTGAGCGCTTCAATTTCGCGCGCCAGCTCGTGGTTGGGCGTGTTCAGATGATCGTCGATCGCCATCAGCCGGCGGTCGATCGGTTCGAGGTCGTGCAGCATGCCGTGGACGCTCGGACGCACGCGCGTCTTCAGGTCCATTCGGTCGAAGTCGCTCATGCGGCGCTCGCCGTAAGATTGGCGGTGCTTCTGGACGACCATCCAGATTCCGAGCCCCGCATAGAGCGCCAGAGTCAGCTTGAAGCTGATCAGCAGCGCTGCCGCGACGAAGGCCACCCGGAGAAACGTCGGGTCGATCCCGATCCGGTCGCCGAGGGTCGAGCAAACGCCCACCAGCTTGGCGTCGCGGCGATCGAGCGAATAGCGGTAGGTCTTGCGCGGCATTGCCGTTCTCCTCAGTGATTGCGTGCCGCCAGAGCGGCCTTCATCGCTTCCAGCTCGGCGTCGATCGCTTCCGAAGCGCGGAGCTGGTCAATCTCGTCTTCAAGGCTTCCCATTCCGAGCGCTTCGGCCCGGCCCTCGGCGAAGTCGGCGCGGCGCTCCAGCACTTCGAACTTGCTGAATGCGTCCTGCGTGCGGCCGCCGTGAAGAAGCTCGTTGGCCCGGGCGCGGGTCATCGCGCGTTCGATCCGGTGCGCGATCGCACTCTGCCTGGCGCGCGCCTCGCTGAGCTTGGCCTGCAGCCTCGCGATATCCGCCTCATAACCGCGCAGAGCCTGCTCGATCTGCGCCATCTCCGCGTTGAGGCTTTCGGCCATGTCGGCCGCCTTCTGCCGCTCGGTGAGCGCCGCCTTCGCCAGATCGTCTCGGCCCTTGCTCAGCGCCAGCTCGGCCTTCTCGGTCCAGCTCGACTGGATTTGCTCCAGCCGTCCAAGCGAACGCCGCATGTCCTTCATGTCGGCGATGGACCGGGCTGCCGTCGCGCGGATCTCGACCAGCGTCTCCTCCATTTCGAGGATGATCATCCGGATCATCCGCGCCGGGTCTTCAGCTCTGTCGAGAAGGTCTGTCATGTTCGCTGCAAAAATGTCTCGAGCGCGGCTGAACACGGGACCGCTGAACCAGCTGGCGATCGGGGTGACCTCGAGCTTTGCAGTCTCGGGCTCCCGAACCAGAACCGGCGTGCGGACCGGAACCTTCGCTTCGAGGATTTCGAGTTCAGGCATTGACGGTCTTCACGGTGGCGACAGCGGCTGGGCCGACTGCCGAGCCGATTGCGACCGAGCTCATCAGGAGAGCGGCGGCGGCGGCGACCAGTGTCCTGGCGATCGTCGATTGACTGGACATTTGTAATCTCCCTTTTTGGCCCCATTCCATGCTTCGGGACCGATACCCTTTCCTAATCAAGACCCGTGCCAATCCCGAAAATCTGCGGAAAATTGAGCAATTGAATTGCTGCGCGAGGATGGCTTGGGAAAATCCGCCACCCGCAAATGGGGAAATTTCCCAACCTGGCGCCGGCGAGCGGAACCTCTGCCCCGCCTGCGCCTTGGAGCAGCAAAGCAAGTCAGAAAGGCAGAGCCATGCTTGGTAAGATCGCGGGTGCGCTAATCGGCGAGAGGATCGCCGGGAGGAGCAGAGGCGCGAAGGGCGCCATTCTCGGAGTGGTCGCCGAGACGGTGATCAGAAAAGTGGTGCCGACGGTCGCCGCAATCGCGATCCTCGGCTTCGCCTACAAGAAGGCGCGGGATTTCCTGGAGGACGAATTCGGCGGCAACGAGCCCGCTTATCCCTCTGAAGCCACTCCTTCGTCTCCGTCGGCCTGATCGCCGGTACCTTCGACGTACGGTTCGACCTTGCCTTTCAAGGTAATCGTCATCGGATTGCCGTAGCGGTCGCGGCTGCGGCCGGCGGGAATTTTGATCCACCCTTCCGAGATGCAGTATTCCTGCACGTTGGTCTTTTCCTGCCCGTTGAACTTGATGCCGATCCCTTTCTGCAGGAGATCGGCGTCGAAATAGGGGCTCCGCGGGTCGAGCGAGAGCCGGTCGGGCAGTCCGCTGGTAGGTTCTTCGGCCATGCGCGCGACCTAGCCGCCTGGCTTTGCAGCCGTCAACGCAGCTTTGGCGCACCGAGGGTTGGGATCCCGCAAAGAGCTCGCCGCGAGCGCTGCCTAGCTGGAGCGCTAATCGGGCCGATCCACTTGGGACACAAAGCATTTCGGCTCCGGCACATTGCTTGCCGAGTGCCCCCAGCGCGACTAAGCCGCCGCTCAAATGCGCGATAACGACGCCCCGAAGAAGCCCAATCGGCCGCAGCTTTCGCTGCACGTCCCGGAGCCGCCGTTTCGCCCCGGCGACACACCCGATTTTTCGAGCCTGGAGATTCCTCCCGCCGGTGCAGCGCCCAAGCCGGACATCACCGCAACGATGGCGGAGACCGAGCAGCTCGCGACCGGGCTGATCCGCGTGCTCGATGACGAGCACAAGGCGGTCGGGCCTTGGGACCCGAAGCTCGATCCCGATACGCTCCGCAAGATCCTTCGCGACATGATCGTCGTTCGAATCTTCGACGACCGCATGTATCGCGCGCAGCGGCAGGGGAAGACCAGCTTCTACATGAAGGCGACGGGCGAGGAGGCGGTTTCGACCGCTGCCGCCGCAGCGCTCGACCGCGAGGACATGAACTTCCCGACCTACCGGCAGCAGGGGCTCCTCATCGCGCGCGGCTACCCGCTCGTCGAGATGATGTGCCAGGTCTATTCAAACCGCGGCGATAAGCTGAACGGGCGGCAGCTCCCCGTGATGTACGCATCAAAGGAGCTTGGCTTCTTCTCGGTCTCCGGCAATCTCGCCACGCAATTCCCGCAGGCGGTCGGCTGGGCGATGGCCTCGGCGATCAAGGGCGACAGCCGGATCGCTATGGGGTGGATCGGCGACGGATCGACTGCCGAGGGCGATTTCCACGCCGGAATGACCTTCGCCTCAGTCTACAACGCACCGGTAGTGCTCGGAATCGTCAATAACCAATGGGCGATCTCCAGCTTCTCAGGGATTGCCGGCGGGGAGCGGGCGACCTTCGCCCAGCGCGCCATCGGCTATGGCCTGCCCGGCCTTCGCGTCGACGGCAACGACGCGCTTGCCGTCTATTCGGTCGTCCGCTGGGCCGCCGACCGCGCCCGCTCCAACAACGGGCCGGCGGTGATCGAATTCTTCACCTATCGCGCCTCGGCCCATTCGACCTCCGACGATCCGTCGGGTTACCGCCCCGCCGACGAAGCCAAGGCTTGGCCGCTTGGCGATCCCATCGAGCGGCTGAAGGCGCACCTGATCGGGATCGGAGAGTGGGATGAAGAACGGCACCAGGCACTCGAAGAGGAATGCTCGGCCGAGGTCCGGTCCGCGCAAAAAGAGGCCGAGCGCAAGGGGACTCTCGCCACCACCAGCATCGATTTCCCGCACGACGTTCGAACCATGTTCACCGACGTCTATGCCGAGATGCCGTGGCATTTGAAGGAAGAGCAGGATGCGATGGTCGCCGAACTGGAGGCGAAAAGGCGGTGAGCACGATGAACATGATCCAGGCGCTCAACAGCGCCCATGACGTGATGCTCGGCCGCGACAGCAACGTCGTCGCGATGGGCGAGGATGTCGGCTACTTCGGCGGGGTCTTCCGCGTCACCGAGGGGCTGCAGAAGAAGTACGGGAAGACCCGGGTCTTCGACACGCCGATCGCCGAGAACGGGATCGTCGCAACCGCAATCGGGATGGCGACCTACGGTCTTCGCCCCATCGCCGAGATCCAGTTCGCCGACTACATCTACCCGGCTTACGACCAGATCGTCTCCGAGGCCGCGCGGATCCGCTACCGCACCGCGGGCGAGTGGAACGTGCCGATGGTGATCCGCTCCCCCTACGGCGGCGGAATCTTCGGCGGCCAGACGCACAGCCAGTCGCCCGAGGCGCTGTTCACCCATGTCGCCGGTCTGAAGACGGTGATCCCGTCCAATCCTTACGACGCCAAGGGCCTGTTGATCGCCGCGATCGAGGATGACGATCCCGTGCTCTTCTTCGAGCCCAAGCGAATCTACAACGGCCCCTTCAATGGCTTCTTCGACCGGCCGATGGTGCCTTGGGCCAAGCATCAATCCTCCGAGGTGCCGGACGATTATTACAAGGTGCCGCTCGGCAAGGCGAAGGTGGTGCGTGAGGGAACGGACGTGACCGTTCTCGCCTATGGCACAATGGTCCATGTCTGCCTCGCCACAGTCGAGGAGATGGGGATCGATGCGGAAGTGATCGACCTTCGTACCCTCGTCCCGCTCGACATCGAGACGATCGAGGAATCGGTGCGGAAGACCGGCCGCTGCGTGGTGGTCCACGAGGCGACCCAGACCACCGGCTTCGGAGCCGAGCTGGTGGCGCTGATCGAGGAGCGCTGCTTCTATTCGCTGGAAGCGCCGGTGCAGCGCGCCGCCGGTTTCGACACGCCCTACCCGCACTCGCTCGAATGGGCCTATTTTCCGGGCCCGGTTCGGATCGGAACGGCGATCCGCAAGACTTTGGAGGACTAAGGGGGATGGCGCGCTTCGAATTCAGGCTCCCCGACATCGGCGAGGGGATCGCCGAGGCCGAGATCGTCGCCTGGCATGTGAAGGTCGGTGACACGGTCGAGGAGGACCAGCAGCTCGCCGACCTGATGACCGACAAGGCGACCGTCGAGATGGAGACGCCGGTCGCGGGCAAGGTGATCGAGCTCGCAGGCGAAGTCGGTGACCAGATCCCGATCGGCTCGACGCTCGCTGTGATCGAGACCGAGGGCACCGACCGGGCGGAGCAAAGCGCGGCGGACAGCAAGGACGAGCGCCCGCTGGCCGATGGCGCGGTTGAGGCGACGCCCGAAATGGCGAACGCGATTCCGATCACGGCGGGGGATGCTGAAGCTAGTTCCGCTCGTCCTGAGCGGAGCGCGAAGCGCGAAGTCGAAGGGCGCTCGGCACAAACTTCGAGCGAACGCCCTTCGACTTCGCTCAGGACGAACGAGGTTCGTGCGGCGCATCCGATTCTCGCATCGCCCGCGGTCCGTTCCCGCGCCCGCGACCTCGGGATCGATCTCGCGCAGGTGAAGTCGAAAGACGGCCGCGTCCGCCACTCGGACCTCGACGCCTACCTCCTCTACAACGGCGGCTCCGTCTCGGGGCGAGGCAGCTCCGCCCCGCGCCAGGACGAGACGATCAAGGTCGTCGGCCTCCGGCGCAAGATCGCCGAGAACATGGCCGAGGCGAACCGGCGCGTTCCGCACTTCAGCCTGGTTGAGGAGTTCGACGTCACCGCGCTCGAGGAGACGCGAGCGATGATGAACCGCGACCGCGGCGACAACCCCAAGCTCACCCTGCTCCCGTTCCTGATCGCAGCAATGTGCCGCGCGCTTCGCGACTGGCCGATGCTCAACGCCACCTTCGACGATCAGGGCATGACCGTCACCCGCCACGGCTCGGTCGATATGGGCGTCGCCACCCAGACCGAGAACGGCCTCATGGTGCCGGTAATCCGCGGTGCCGAGCGGATGAGCGTGTGGCAGATCGCGGCCGAAATCCTGCGCCTCTCCGAAGCCGCTCGGAGTGGCAAGGCGTCCCGCGAAGAGCTGACCGGCGCCACCATCACCATCTCCAGCCTCGGCCCGATGGGCGGCGTTGCCTCAACCCCGGTGATCAATCCGCCCCAGGTCGCGATCATCGCCGTCAACAAGATCGAGGAGAAACTGGTCCCGATCGACGGCGACATCGAGGTTCGGAAGCGGATGAACCTCTCCCTTTCGTGCGATCACCGGGTGGTCGACGGCTGGGACGCGGCGAGTTTCATGCAGATGATGAAGCCGCTGATCGAGAATCCGCTCAGGCTGTTGGCGTAGCGGTCCCTGGAAGCGCGATTCAACTGTGCTAAAGCCGGTGCGTGATAAAGCCCCTTCTGCGTTTCGCGATTGCCGGATTTGCACTTCTGGCTGCCTCCCCCGGCTCTGCCGCGAAGCATTCCCCGAATAGCGGGATTACCATTTCGCTCCGGAGAGTCTCGATCGTACCGCCAAGTCAGCTCGTGTGTACCGGCGTTTGTTTCGCTGGCACCAACGCCGAGATGACTGTTTGGCAGGATGGCGCAGTCCTCTATAACGGGCAGCGCTCCGGCGTTTCCAAAGATGAGGCTGCGCGGTTTCGCCGCGCACTTCTTCCCTTTCCCCCCACCGCGAAGCGCGCGGGCACGAGTACGACCGACGCCATGTCCAAGCTTTGCCCGGTACAAATTCAGTGGCCTGCTGATGGTCGCGGGGCTCGGCCGGTGACTTGCGGGGATTACGGCACTCCCGTTTTCGAGGCAGTTCTGCGGGCTTTTGCTGTTGTTCACCTCCACGTCCCGCTCAACCAGCGAGGATATTGGACGTTGTAGAGTCGCCTCGTTCAGCTGGTGCGCTTCGCGTTCAGCTCTGCTTCCCCAACTCGCGCCAGCTCTTCTCGTGGACCTCGACGCCGTGCTTCTTCGCCGCGGCCTTGATCCGCTTCCACGCTTCGTCGCGCTCCTCGTCGGAAACGCCCTTCACCTGATCGAAGCGGGCGATCGCGTTGCGGACGTGGCTGGCGTCCTCCAGCGGCTCCTTGCGTTCCTTCGGGAAGGCATATTGGCTGTCCTTGAGTTCATGCCGGTCTTTCGCGTCTAATTCGCTCATTTCATTTCTCCTTCGGCGGGACCAACGCACGGGCCCCGCCTCTGGTTCGTGAATTTATGGCTATTAGGCAGCGAGCCGCACCGTCTCGCCGAGCGCCGCCGCAATCGCATTCTGCTTGTGCTCGGGGCTGATGTTCACACCCTCGGCGATGACGAACTCGGGCTCGATGCCGATGAAGTTGAACACGCCGCGCAAGTAAGTCTCGACATGCTCGAACGCGACCGCCGGCCCTTCGCTGTAGATGCCGCCACGAGCGAGAGCGATGATCACTCGCTTACCCGTAGCAAGCCCCTCCGGCCCGCTGGCAGTGTAGCGGAACGTCTTACCGGCAACGAGAATCCGGTCGATCCACGCCTTGAGCTGGCTGGGCACGGTGAAATTGTACATCGGAGCGCCGATCACCACCGTGTCGGCGGCGAGAAATTCGTCGAGCAGCTCGGGATCCTGGCCACGTTCGGTGAGGTGAGACAAGGGTTCCGCCGCGAGATCGCGATATGCCGCGGCGCCGCCAAGGCTGTCGACGATCGAGCGGGTGAGAGTCCGGCTGACGCTCGCGTCGCCGGTGATGCTGCTGTCGATATGCAGGGTGGTCACTATTGCCTCCTTGGTATGGATTTGTTACCGAGGCACCCTAAATAACCACAGGCGAACGGCCCGCAAGAACGCACTTTTTTGTGGCGGACGAACAAATTTGTGAGACAGGAACAGCGAAGGAACCGGCGATGAAAGACCCGAACAGCCCAATCTGCCAGACGATCAGCGGTCTCCTTCAGCGCATCGGCGATAAGTGGAGCCTGCTCGTCGTGCAGACTCTCGCCAACGGCTCGATGCGGTTCAACGAGCTTCGGCGCGCAATTCCGAGCGTATCGCAGCGGATGCTGACGCTCACCCTTCGCAATCTCGAGCGCGACGGGCTGGTCAGCCGCACCGTTACCCCGACGATCCCGCCGCGGGTCGATTACGAACTGACGCCGCTTGGACATTCGCTTCAAAAGCCGATCTGCGGGCTGGTTCAGTGGGCGGTCGAACATTCCGGCGCGATCCACGAGGCCCAGGCTCGCTACGATGGCGCGGAGGAGCGGGAAGCCGCCTGAGCGCCGTCTCGAAATATTTGCATCGCGCCGACGGACGAAAATCTTTTCTTTACGCTGTTGGTTTAATTCGGGGTTGTGAGCCGGATCGTCACCAAAGGGCCAGACTATTACGGGGCGCCCACACACTTGCGCGAGGTTTCGACGCAGGCGCAGGCGCGCTGCGACGCGATTCAGGCGGAGTTCCGATCAGACAACGGGGCGCGACCATCGATCCGGCGCGAACCCCCGCCGCTTTCGGCCGCCCTTCAACCGAGTGACGATGTGCTGAAGCTCCGGCTGGCCGAAGAGCTGGAATATGCGCGGCGCATGCTCGATGCGATGGGGGACGAGCTCTCCGGCGATCTGGGCGTCGTGATGCGCCACGGAATGGCGCTTCAGAGCGTCGACATCGTCGGTCAGATGCTTGGGCATATCGCCAACGTCGTTCGCTCCAGCGATCCGGAAGGCGCGGTCGACAGAATCGGCATGTGCGATCTGAAGGCCCGGCTAACCCGCAAGAGCGTCTGACGCTTGGCAATTGAGGTGTGGCGCGCCTAGAGCGCTCCCATGCCAGGGCGCTATTTCGACGAGTGGCAAGTGGGCGAGCGGGTCGAGCATTCGGTCCGGCGAACGGTAACCGAGACCGATAACGTCCTCATCTCGACGCTCACTCACAATCCGCAGCCGCTGCACCTCGATCATGAGGCCGCGGCGCAATCCGAATTCGGCCGGCCGCTGGTCAATTCCATCTTCACCTTCGGCCTGATGATCGGGGTGAGCGTTGAGGACACCACGCTCGGAACACTGGTCGCCAACCTCGGCTACGACGCGCTGAAATTCCCCAGGCCCGTGTTCGTCGGCGACACACTCCGCTCGACAAGCGAATGCATTGCCGTCCGCGAGAGCAGGTCGCGCCCGAATGCGGGCATCGTCACCTGGGCGCACCGCAGCTTCAACCAGCGCGGAGAACTGGTGTGCGAATGCACCCGCACCGCGCTCTTGCTCAAACAGCCGCGATGACATTCGAGCCGCGAAGCTGGCTGTTCGTTCCGGCGGACAGCGAGAAGAAGATCGACAAGGCGCTCTCGACCGAAGCCGACGCAATCATCTTCGACCTCGAAGACAGTGTTGTTCCTGAGCGCAAGGCGCACGCACGGAAGCTGCTGAAATCTCTTCTGCCTCGCTCCGGCGGCCCGCAATGGTGGGTCCGGATCAATCCGCTCGGCAGCGAACTTCACAAGGACGATCTGCAGCTGATCGGAATTGCCGACATGCACGGGATCGTTCTGCCCAAGGCCGAAAGCGGCGCCGACATCACCCGTCTGGCACACCGCACCGGCAACATTCCGATTCACGCGATCGTGACAGAGACTCCGGCAAGCCTGTTCGGCCTGCTTTCCTACCGCGATCCGAAGTCTCCTCTCGTTGCCATGAGCTGGGGGGCGGAAGACCTGTCTGCAGCACTGGGCGCCTCGTCGAAGCTCGATGAGGCCGGGGAGCTCGCCTTCACCTACAAGCTGGCGCGGTCGCTGTGCCTCGCCGGAGCAGTCGCCGCCGGAGTCCAGCCGGTCGACGGCGTGTTCCAGGATTTCCGCGACGAAGACGGCCTCCGGCGCGAAGCCGAAGCCGCGCGCCGCGAGGGCTTCACCGGCAAGCTCGCGATTCATCCCGCGCAGGTCCCGGTGATCAATGCCGCTTTCACCCCATCGGACAGCGAAATCCATCACGCCATTGAAGTTATCGCCGCATTCGAGGCGCACCCCGAGGCCGGCACCCTCTCGGTGGGCGGGAAAATGGTTGATCGGCCGCATCTGATGCAGGCAAAGCGCGTTGTCGAACGGGGTCAAGGAGGGAAAGAATGAGCGAAGCCGTGCACGCGGTTCCGGACGGATTTCAGGCGCGGATCGGGCCGGAGCAGCTGGAAGCGCTCCGCCGCGAGGCCGAGGGGGACCCGAAGACCTTCTGGCTGGAACAGGCGAAGCGGCTCGACTGGCACAAATTCCCGGCCGAAGCGGGAGACTGGTCGTTTCATGAAGCGGATTTCGGCATTCGCTGGTACGCCGACGGCGAACTCAACCTCTCGGTCAATTGCCTGGACCGACACCTTGAAAAGAATGGCGACCGCACCGCGGTCATCTTCGAAGCTGATGAGCCCGGCGAAGGCCGCCGGGTCAGCTATCGCGAATTGTATGAAGAGACCTGCCGCTTCGCCAATCTCTTGAAGCAGCAGGGCATCGGCCGCGGCGACCGCGTGATGATCTACATGCCGATGATCCCGGAGGCTGCCGCGGCAATGCTCGCGTGCGCCCGGATCGGCGCCATCCACTCGGTCGTGTTCGGCGGCTTCTCGCCGGAGAGTGTCGCCGGCCGGATCGCGGATTGCGACGCCCGCTGCGTGATCACCGCCGACGAGGGTGTTCGCGGCGGCAAGCGGATCCCGCTCAAGAAGAATGTGGATGCGGCGCTGGAGCAGCGGGACGTAGAGACGGTGATCGTCGTCACGCGCACCGGCGCCGACGTTCCGATGAAGGAAGGTCGCGACATCCGCTACTCGGATCACCGCGACACCCTGCCGACCGAGTGCGCGCCGGAAGTGATGAACGCGGAAGACCCGCTGTTCATCCTTTACACCTCGGGCTCCACCGGCAAGCCCAAGGGCGTGGTTCACACCACCGGCGGCTATGCCGTTTGGGCCGCGACCACCTTCGATTGGGTGTTCGATTACCGCAAGGACGATATCTACTGGTGCACGGCCGACGTCGGCTGGATCACCGGTCACACCTATGTCGTCTACGGCCCGCTCGCGATGGGGGCGACGACGGTCATGTTCGACGGCGTTCCCAATTATCCGGATTTCGGCCGCTTCTGGGAAACTGTCGACCGGCTTGGGGTGACCATTTTCTACACGGCGCCGACGGCGATCAGGGCGCTGATGCGCGAAGGCGAAAAGCCGGTGAAGCGCCACAGCCGCTCGACCTTACGGCTGCTCGGCACCGTCGGCGAGCCGATCAACCCGGAAGCGTGGGAATGGTACTGGCGCGTGGTCGGCGACGGGCGCTGTCCGGTTGTGGACACGTGGTGGCAGACCGAAACGGGTGGAATCCTGATCTCCCCCTTCCCCGGCGCCACGCCGACGAAACCGGGGTCGGCGACCAAACCACTGCCAGGAATCCACCCCGTCTTGGTAGATCCCCAGCACAACATCCTTGAAGGACCGACCAGCGGAAACCTCTGCCTCGCCTCCTCCTGGCCGGGCCAGATGCGCACTGTGTGGAACGACCACGGCCGCTTCTTCGAAACCTACTTCAAGGCCTATCCCGGCCTCTATTTCACGGGAGACGGCTGCCGCCGCGACGAGGACGGCTATTACTGGATCACCGGTCGGGTGGACGATGTGATCAACGTCTCCGGTCACCGGATCGGCACCGCGGAAGTCGAAAGCGCGCTGGTCGCTCACCCGAAGGTCGCGGAAGCAGCCGTCGTGGGCTATCCGCACGACATCAAGGGCACCGCGATCTACGCCTTCGTCACACCGGTCGCTGGCGAGGAAGGAAGCGACGAGCTTCGCCGCGAGCTCAATCAAGAGGTGCGGAAGGATATCGGCGCGCTCGCCGCGCCCGAAAAGATTCACTTTGCCCCTGCGCTGCCCAAGACTCGCTCGGGCAAGATCATGCGGCGCATCCTCCGAAAGATCGCCGAAGGAGAGACCTCCAACCTCGGCGACACTTCGACTCTCGCGGATCCTACAGTGGTCGATGCACTTCTGGCGGGAAGGCAGTAGCGGTACGTGTCCACCCACCCGCGCCTCGAAAGCTCAAGCCTTCCTGGAGGCTTCTACGTCAATCCGATCCTCGACTCGGATTTTCCCGATCCGGCGGTGATCCACGCGCCCGACGGCTTCTACTACGCCTATGCGACTCAGACGCTTCGGGAAGGCAAGTGGATCAACATTCAGCTCGCCCGGTCGGCGGACCTCATCAACTGGGACCTGCTTGGCGATGCCCTCCCGGAAAAACCGGACTGGGCGCAGGAAACTCAGGATTTCTGGGCGCCGAGCGTCATTTTCGATGGCTCGACCTATTTCATGTATTATTCGGCCACGCCGGACATCTGCCACGTCCACGAGGCGGGCCACGCACTTGCCGTCGCCACCTCGTCCTCACCCGCCGGCCCGTTCGTCGATATGGGCATGCCGCTGCTTCTGGGGGCAGGCTTCGAATATATCGATCCGATGGCCTTCGACGATCCGGCCACCGGCAAGCACCTGCTCTATTGGGGTTCCGGATTCCAGCCGATCAAGGTGCAGGAACTCGCCGCGGATCGCATGTCCTTCGTGCCCGAAAGCAAGCAGATCGACCTGATCTGGCCGAATGGCCGGGAGGGCGCGTTTCCCCGACTGGTCGAGGCGTCGTGGGTGCTTCTCCACGACGGCTTCTACTACCTCTTCTACTCGGGCGACAATTGCTGCGGGCCGGATGCGGAATATGGTGTCATGGTCGCGCGTTCGCAAAGCGCCACCGGCCCATTCGAGACCTTGGAGCAAGCGAAAGGCGTGCCCAACAGCCTCATGCTTGAGCGCAACGAGCGATGGCTCGCGCCCGGGCACAATTGCCTCGTCACCGATAAGGATGGGCAGGTCTGGATGATCTATCACGCGGTCGACGTGGAACGGCCGCGGCAGCGGCAGCAGGATGAGATCAACAGCCGCCGTGTGCTGATGATCGACAAAATCGACTGGCGTGACGGCTGGCCCTGGATCGGAACGCCGTCGGAGCAGCCAAGGCCCGCGCCCGCCGTCTAGTACCGGCCGCCGCCCGCAACGCGCCGACGGTTGTACATCGGATCCAGCGACTGCTCGACCGCGAAGATCTGCATCTGGCGCTGCAGCTCCTGGTAGAGCGGTTCATAGCGGTGACGCTGGCCGTTCGCGGTGACCGTCGAGAACAGCCCGACGTCCGCGTGCCTGCTGTTGTCCCAACCGGGGTAAGCAGTGATTGGGTAGATGCAGAGTCCCTCAACCTGAACGCCGCGCTCGATCGCGTCGAGCACCTCCTGGCAGACATAGTGGAACCATGGCGCCCGGCCTGAACCCTCGGCACCCGTTTCCGTGATCATCATCGGCTTTCGATAGCGTTCGGCCACTTCCACCAGCATCTCCGCCAGCGGGCGGTACTCATGATGCCCCATCGGGATCGTCGGGCCTTTCCAATACCACTGATTGTGCGGATAGAAATTCCAGCCGACCACATCGACGAGCGAGGGATCGCCGCCAAGCTCCGGCCGGTCGAGCCCCATGATCCAGTCGTAGGACTGATACATCCCCTCCAGGTTGGCTTTCGCCCCGCGGATTGTGGCGCGCCGATGGTCGTGTGGAGCGATGTGGATCAGCGGCTCGGCCCAGATAATCGTCGCCTTCGGCCACTCGCGCTTGATCGCCTTGCTCGCGGTGATCGCTGTCCTGACGAGCTGCTCCTTGAACCAGCCGGACTGCTTCGGACCGACCGGAGGGAAATAGCCGTCGCTTACAGCCCAGCAGATGAAGTTGATCTCGTTCAAGGGGCAAACGACTGGCGGCCCGCTGCTGATCGACTGCTGCAGCTCAATCGCGGCCAAAGCGAATTCGGTGAACCGCTCCGGGAAATCCTCCGCCCCTTGGTCGATGCAGTCGGGCGAGCCATAGTGGAACAGGTCCCAGATGACCTGGACCCCCGCCTCTTCCGCAGCTTCGAGCATCGGCAACCAGCTCGACCAATCGTATTTGCCAGCCGACCTGCCAATCAGGTGCCACCGAAGACCGTCCCGGATCGTCCGGAGGCCGGCGTCCGCGCACCGCCTGTAGTCGGCAAGCGCGTGCCGGTCGTGCGCGGTCGCGCGAATCAGATCGAGCCGGACTCCATCCCGCCGCCGGTGCGACGAGCATTCGAATCCGGCCTGGAAAAAGCTTCTGAATGGAGTGGAGCCGAGCATTCACCTCTGATCCGGAGGGACCATGCTGAGCGTAAAAAACGTCGGTTCTACGTCTTCGTTCCTGAAAAAACCTGCCTCAGGTCGGAATCGGAGTCTGGAATTAATCAGACAAATGGCTATTCCGGTGGAGTCACAACTTACAATCCTGGGGAGGATGCAGTGATTCAGACCTTGAAGATGGGTGCGCTTCTTCGCGCGTTCCGCCCGGCGCACACCGTGGCGACGGTTGGTTTTATGGCGGCCTGCGCGATCGCAGCTCCGGCCCAGGCCCAAAACGACCAGATGACTCCGATGGCGACGCCGGCCCAGACGGACGCCATCGTCCTCGGAACCGGCCCGCTTCCCGGCGCAACCAATCAGGAATCGTGGCACCATCAATACGGCAGCGCCTTCGCCCGTAACGTCACGATCGCGACGCTGACCCCCTATCTTCCCGATCCGGCCAAGGCGAACGGCACAGCGGTCATCGTCGCTCCGGGCGGCGGTTTCATGACTCTGTCGATGGAGAACGAAGGCTCGGATGTCGCCAAGGCGCTCGCCGCTCACGGCGTCGCCGCCTTCGTGCTCAAATACCGGCTTCACCAGACACCAGCCGATCTCGGTGCTTTCGCGCAATCGATGGCGGCGATGTTCTCGGCCGCCGGTGCTCCGAGGTCGCCCCCACCGACCGGCGCAGCTGCATTCGGAAGTCTGGAACCGCAACTGGCGGATTCCAGCGCAGCCTTCGCGCTGGTGCGGAAGAATGCGGCCCAATGGCACGTTGATCCGAACCGTATCGGAATGGTCGGCTTCTCCGCCGGGGCGATGCTGACTCTCGCGACTGCGCTGTCACGCCCCGATGCGCATCCTGCGTTCATCGGGCTGATTTACGGGCCGATGGCTGCGCTTCAGGTGCCGCCGGATGCCCCGCCACTGTTTGATGCGGTCGCCGCGGACGACCCCATCTTCGGCAATGGCGGCTTCGGGATCATCCAGAGCTGGAAAGCAGCGAAGCGGCCGGTCGAATTCCACTATTTCGAGCAGGGCGGCCACGGCTTCGGAATGTACCCCAAGCCGACCACCAGCACCGGCTGGTTCGACGAGTTCGTGCGCTGGATGCGCATGCACAACTGGGTGAAAGCCGGCGAATAGCGAACCGCGCACCGTGGTGCGGCGGTCGACAGCCGCCGCCCACTTCAGCCATTTCGAATGGAGTGAATCAAAATGGGGCGAAAGCAGCTCTTGTTATCCGCGTTGAGCCTGTCTCTGGCTGCGCCGGCCGCGGCTGCGGCCACCCCGCTTCCCGCGCCCGCGAACCTGGCGCCCTATTTCACGCCGGAGAGCAGCGCACCCAAAGCGCCCGATGCTGACGGGTTTCTCCAGCGGTGGCTGTTGCTCGAGCCGATCGTCAAACCGAATCGCACCAACACCGGCTTTACCGGCACCTACGTCCGGCAGGCGCTGACAACGCAATATTTTCCCGGGCAGTTCGCGGGAGTCCCGCGCGATGGACAGGTTGTGAATGCCGCCGGCAGTCCGCTCCGCTGGCATGCGGTGGATTCGAACCTGTTCGACGTGAAGCTGTTCAACTTCGCCCAATCGCTCGGCAAGCCGACCTATGGCGTGATCTTCTGGGCGGTGACCGTGGTGAATGCCCCGCGTGACATCCCGAACGTCCGCCTCGCCGTCGGCTCGAACTCCGCCTCGATGTGGTGGGTCAATGGCAAGGAAGAAGCCGGCCTGTTCGGCGACCGGCGAATGGTAATGGACGATGTCGTCTCGCAGCCGCTGACGTTGCACAAGGGCCGGAACGTCATCCGCGGCGCAGTGATCAACGGCCCCGGCCTCAGCGATTTCTGCGTCCGCTTTATCGATGCGAACGGCCAGCCGGTCCGCGACATCACGCTGACCACCCGCTGATCCATGCAGCACCAACGCTTCGGAGGAACCATGAAACTCGTCGCCGCAGCCCTTGGCGCACTGCTGCTCTCACAACCTGCCGCCGCGCAACTCGCAGGCGAACCCTTCATCCACGATCCCTCGACGATCGCGAAATCGGACGGCAAATATTATACGTTCGGCACTGGCGCCGGCGGTCTCGTTTCCGACGACGGCTGGACCTGGCACCGCGGCGGGGTCCGCCCTGGCGGCGGCGTCGCACCGGACATCATCCACATCGGGGATCGCTATTACGTCGTCTATGCGGTCGGCGGCGGCGGTATGAACGGCGGCCACGCGAGCAACGTCAAGGTGATGTGGACCAAGTCGCTCGATCCGAAATCTCCGGACTTTGGCTACCATGACGTCGGCATCGTCGCCTCAAGCAACGGCACCGAGGACCAGGACGCGATCGATCCGGCCTTCCTCCTGGCCAACGGCCATTTGTGGCTGAGCTACGGCACCTATTTCGGCTACATCCGGATTGTCGAGCTCGACCCGAATACCGGCCAGCGCATCGCGGGCAACCAGCCTGTCGACGTCGCCATCGACATGGAAGCGACCGACCTGATGTACCGCGACGGCTGGTACTATCTGCTCGGCACCCACGGAACCTGCTGCGACGGGCCCAACTCGTCCTACAACATCCGGGTCGGCCGCTCGCGGAGCCCCCTCGGTCCCTATGTCGACAATATGGGAATTCCGCTTCTGAAGGGCGGCGGCAAGCTGGTCATCGCCGGGCGTGGCCGCGACTATGGACCGGGCCACTTCGGCCTGTTGGACCTCGGCGACGGAGTCCAGAAGTTCTCGATGCATTACGAATCCGACATGGACCGCGGCGGCCGGAGCGTACTCGCCATCTCTCCTTTACTCTGGAAGGACGGCTGGCCGATTGCCGGCCAGAATGTCGAGCCTGGGACATACGAAATCCAGTCGGAGCGGAGCGGCGGAGCGCTCGAGCTCGCGACCGATTTCGTCCGGCTTCCGTTCGATTTTCGCCGCGCATTCATGAGCCCGCCGGGCGCGAAGCTTGGGCCCATCCCCAATCAGACTCTGGCGCAGGACGAAGCAGTGTGGCCGGCCGGCAAGATCTCGGTCGATCTCGGCGATTACATGATCCGTCCGCACCAGCAGTGGACCGTCACCCCCGTCCCGGAAGCAGGCGGAGCATTCGGAGCGCCCTACTACAAGATCGCCATTGCCGGTACCGATCGGGTGCTCGCGGCGACACCGGATAACACCGTCGTTGCCGATCCGGGCTTTACCGGCGCCCCGGAGCAATTGTGGCGGATCGACCAGCTGACCGACGGCACCTACCGGATCATGCCCAAGCAGCCGCTCGACAAGAAGGACTATGTCGCGCTCGTCGCCATTGGCGCCAGCACGCCGGTTCTTGCTTCGTTCGATCCGAACAGCGATACCGGCCGCTGGACCTTCAAGGGGCCCTGACGATGAAGCGCTCTGCTCTGTGGCTGACCATCGCGCTCGCATCGAGTGCCTGTCATTCGCAGCAGCACGCGAACGCGGCAAATGCAGCTTCCAATCAGGTCGAGAGTCAAACCTCCGCGACTGACGGGACACTTCAGCAAGGCAACTACCAATACGATTCCCGCACGATCGAGCTGACGATCCCGGGCAAACCCGCCGACTATGGCGCGAAGCAGATCGCGATGGAAAAGAGCGGCGAAATCATCACAAGCCTCACCCACTGTGTCAGCCGAGCCGAGGCGCTCGATCCTCGACTGATCTTTTCTCTCGGAGACAAGGCCTGTCATTACACGCACTATTCAATGACCGGCGGCAACATCGACGCGCAGATGGTTTGCAAGCACGGGCCGGTGACGGAAAGCAGGACCATATCCGGGACCTACACCCCGACAAGCCTCTCAACCGACGTCTCAATCAATGTGACCGGCGGCCCGGAATCGGGTGAGGTGAACAGGTCCCACGTCGACGTTAAGCGCGTCGGGGATTGCCCGGCAAACGGCTGAAGTCCCGATTGCCGCGCGCTCAGCGCTCCAGGATCGGGCCCACCGTCTGGAGCGGGATATGGCTCACCGAGGCAGTCGTCGGCACATCCTTCGTATCGCCGACCAGCCGCTTCAGCCGAAACACCGCCAGATTGTAGTCGATGTAGGCGTCCGCGGTGGCTGTCTCCGCCGATCGCCAGGCAGCGCGGGCGTTCGAAACCTGCGCGAATAGCCCCTGCGCCGTCTCGGGGGGCGCTGAAAGCAGCATCTGCTCCGCGCGTTTGAGCGCCTGGAGCGCGGCCTTCGGGTCGGGAAGGTTGCGGATCCGGTTCTCGGCGCGAGTCACCGCAAGCACCTGTTCGCGAACGTCGTAGGCGACCCGCTCGCGCAGCTCCTCCAGGTCCGCGTCCGCCTGTTCCTTCTGCAGGTGCGCGATGTCCTCGTTCCTCCGGAGCTGTCCGTCATCCCATTGCAGCAAGGGCACGTTGACGCTGACCAGCCCGCCTTCCTGCCGAAGCCGGTCGTAGCTTCCATCGTAGATGGCACCCCCGGCGAACTGCTGGCTGGCGAATGCGCCGACGCGGACCGTGGGCTTGCGAGAGTCGGAGACCTGCTGGATGGAGGTCGCCGCCTGCTTCACCCGTAGAGCCGCGGATTTGACGTCCGGCCGCTCGTTGAGAGCTCGCTCAAGCAGGCCGTCCCGATCCACATATTGCTTGCGGCCGCGAAAGTCGCTGGTCAGCCTGAGGTGCTCGTCCGGCGGGATCCGCAACATCTGCTTCAGACCGTCCTGGGCGGTGTCCGATTTTTCGCGGCTGCTTTGCGCCGTCTGTTGAGCATTCGCGAGTTCGACCTGAAGGAAGCTGGTGAGCGTAGTGTTCGAACCGGCGCGAGTCAGAAGCCCGGAAATTTCGTCCGCCACCTGCTCGTCCGCGTCGGCATTATTCTGGGCGCGAAGCGCGTCGAGGTAACTGGTCTCGACGTCCAGCCCGACGTCCAGAGCCGTGTCGCTGACATTGGCGGAAGCAATCCCTTTCGAGAGGTCCGCCTGCCGCACCTGCCGATGGATCACTCCGCCGACGTCGATCGGCATCGACAGGTTGGCATTCGCAGTTGCCTGGAAGTTGCTGTTGCTCGACAGCTGGTACCGGTACACGTCGCCAGCCGAGGCATAGTCGCGGCCCTGCTGGTTGAGACCGAGGCTGGTCGTCAGCGTGGGCAGATATTGCGCCTTCGCATTCTGGTAGCGAAGTTCGCTCTGCTTGAGATTGCGATCGGCGCGGGCGGTCCTGAAGCTTCGCTGCTGCGCCAGCGCGACGGCATCCTCGATCGTCAGATCGTAGGTGCGGCCGGATGCCTGCTCGGAGCCTTGAGCGGCGTCCTGCAGCTGGCGATCCTGAGCTGTCCCGGCCGCAGGCGCCAGAAGCGCCAACGCCGGCAAGATACGCAAATACTGACCCACTCGACACTCGCCCGGCAATTTATGTGAACGCGCACTCCAGACTGCGGTGCAGCGGACGCACCATAGAAACCGGGTTTCGCATGACAACCATTTTTATGGCTGCGGCGCGATATCATGAGCAAAATCAGCGTCCGACGGCGGTGCGTCGGCCGCCAGCCTGGAAACTGCTTTTCCACCCGGCCTGAGTCCAGCATTCCTGAGACAATTTGGGGAGCTCAGCAGGACCTCCCGGTCCGGATTTATTGCTCCGGTGGGGCCGGCCTGAACATTGCCCCGGCGACTTTCCTCTCCGCATTGAGCACGACGTCGACGAGCATTGCGCCCTTTGCGAATGTGGCCCGGTACTCGTCGCCACCGCTCATCCCGGCACCCTCGAATTTGGTCGAACGCAGCTCCCCGAGCGGCACAAATATGCCTCGTGTCATTGATAGCTGCTCGCGGTTGAACTTCGCGAACTCGGGGGTCATCGCGGCGTAATCGGGATTTCCGCTGGCGAGCCCGGCAATGAATTGGCGAGCGATTGCCTCTGTCCCCGGGAGAGGTGTCGTCGGGGCGCAAAGACTTGCTTGAGGGAAGCGGTGGCGATGTCGATCGCGGGTTTCCGCCCCAATCGAGTCAGCGCGGCTTTCAGCGCATCCTGCGCGAGGACAGGCACGTCCGGCTGAACACCGCGCCCTTCCCAGTTCGTTTTCGTGATCGGATTCTCCGCCCGGCCGAAGGGGATCATGGCCATGAACCCGTGGCCGAGGTCGACAGGACCGGTCGGATTTGCACCGCCGCCCGTGACGTCGCCGACGATTTTGCCGAGCTTGTGCGTTTGGACATCGTAGGCAAACTCCTCGCCGCCCGAGAAGGTGTTCTTGCTGGTCAGGACGTAAACGGGAACGCCCGCGAAGCTGACCGGCGTCGGCTTGCTGTAAAGCCGCTCGCGCTTCAGCGTATTGGTATTCGGGACGCGGGAGACGATGTCGTTGATCTCGACGGTTTTCTTCGGCGGGGCCAGAAAACTGACGAGATAGGCCACTCCGTCGGGCGACCCTCCGCCATTCCGCCGATCGTCGATGATGAGGGCGCGGCTTCCCTTGAGGGCCAACATCGCCTTGTCGAGCGTCGGCTTGAATGCTGTCGCAGGCGGAAAGCCGATCACCTCGATGTAGCCGACACCGCCGCCGAGCTTGTCTGCGCGAGTTATCCCCGCGTCGGCGCGCGGCATGGTGCTGGCGCCGGCTGGCGGTGGCGGCGGCGGCGCACTCATCGATGCGATCGACATGTGCTTGTCATGCGCAACCGCGGCAACGTCGCTCGACAATCGTGCGGCAAAGGCGCTCGCGTCCGAAAGGCCGTCATACTCGCCCGAGGCAAGCGCGGCGTTGATCTTTTGCGCGGCCTTTTCGCCGACATCCGGGAAGATGTAGTTGTTGTGAAGCGCGTCACTCAGCTTTGCGACAACATCGTGCCTGACGTTGCTGTCGATCACATTAGCGGGAGCTGTCGCAGCTGGTTGAGTTGGCGGAGCCTGCATCGCCGTCGTGCTCGATAATGCAAAAGAAACCAGGCCAACGAACATCAACACTTGACGGCGCATCGTCCACCCCCTGCTCTGTTGATCGATCCGGCTCTTGGTTGATACGCGCGAGTAGCGCGTCCGAACAGCCGTGAACCGCAAGTGCGCGAAGCCGGTGAAAAGTGGACGTTGACCTTTCACCCGTGAATGCCACTCCGCACCGCCTCTGCCGAAGCGCTTTCCGGAGCGGCTCTTTGCGCGACCTTTCTCAACGTGTTGCTCTATCAGGGAATAGGAGGCTCGTTCGAAGACACGCGGCACATATGGTTGCCCCTCGGCATCCTGATCGGCTCAGCCCGTGCCTTTCGCATGCCGGATCAGGACGTAGCTTGAGAAACTGCGAAGCCGGCCGCGGCGACGCCGCGGCGACTGCTGCCGAAACGGGTGGAAAGGGGATATTGCCGCGGCCCTTACAATTCTGACCAATTGGGCCTATGTTGGGGTCGCTACTAGTCGCAACTGATGGTCTAAAGACGCTTTGCGGCTCTTCTTTCCTTCTATTCGCCTCTCCTAGCGCCGGACGACCGATTGGCGGTCCTCCCAGAAGGAATGCAATTCAATGACTGTTGGTACAGTGAAATTTTTCAACGAAACCAAAGGCTACGGCTTTATTCAACCGGACGAGGGCGGCAATGACGCTTTTGTGCACATCAGCGCTGTCGAGCGCGCGGGAATGCGCAGCCTGGTGAAGGACCAGAAGGTCAGTTACGATCTTCAGCAGGATCAGCGTGGCAAGACGAGCGCCGTCAACATTCAGCCTGCGTGATTCGGTGAGGGCGGGCGCGAGAGATCGTGCCCGCTCGTTCCGCAGTCGAAGGAGTGTTCATGACGGACCGGGAAATCTATCTCACGCGGGCCGCCGAGGCTCGTGATGCGGCGGACGCGGCGACGCTCGAAAATGTTCGGCAGCGATGCCGGAGATCGGAAGAAGCGTGGATGCTGATGGCCGACCGCGCCCAACGCAGCGAGCAACTAAAGGCAGCCGAGGCTGATCGGAAGGCGAAAGCCGGCCTGAAGAGCTAATAGACAATCGGCGGCCGCGGAAAGCGGATATTGCGCACCGCCAGCGAACCCGGAAGCATCAATGCTCAGCAATGCGCGCCGCTCGCTGATCGCGGCCGTTTTGATGCAACACGACCGCGATGATCCTGCCGGCTGCATCGCGTTCGAAGGTGAGCTGGGCATCTACGATCTTATAGAAGAATTGGTCTTTCGCACTCGGATAGATCGGGGCCGAGGGTTGCGCCGTCAGTTGTGCCGAGAGCTGGTCACCACTCCTGGTGATATCCAGAATGGGTCCGGACTCAAACTGGTACTTCCCCACGTAATCACCGAGCGTCGCCGCATCGAGCGTGACCTGTTTCGGCTCCGGAGGAAGGTCCGCAGCGCTCAATTTGGGTGCAAAATGGTCGCCGTTTTGATGCAGGGTCAGGCCGTCAACCTGGCCGTTTGCATTGCGGTGAAAGGTGAGGCTGATCGGCGCGCTCTTTACGAAGAACTCGTCGGGCGCTGAAGCGAAGATGGGCACCGGCCCTTGGCCTGTCGCCTGCGTGATGAGGTCGTCACCCGACCGGAAGACCTTCAGGAAGAAGTTGTCGGCCAGCTTGTATGTGCCGACATAGGCATCGAGCGAAGCCGCGGGAAGCGTGATCGCCTTCTTGGGAGGCGTGAGCTTCGCTTCCGGATCGAGGACCGCGAAGCCCAGTTCGTCGACGCCCACTGCAGTGTTGGTCAGGATCACCACACCGTGACGCCAATCGGTGGTGAAACCGATGAAGCTGCGATAGCCCCCGGTGCCACCGTTGTGCCAGACGATTCCCTTGTCGGTCGTCATCCACGCAAGCCCGATTCGCATACCGTTGTCGATGGCCAGGCGCGGTTGCTGCGCGAACTTCATCGCCGGATCGAGCGACGTGCGCTTCACACCCATGTTGGCCTTGAGATAGCGGAGCATGTCGTCGGCTGTGGACCGGATGGCGCCAGCACCCGCCAGCGCCTCGAAATCCCAATTGCCCGCGGGCTTGCCATTCTCGTCATGGCCGGACGCCAGATGCGCGCGCATGGCCTGTGTGAAGCTGGTGCCGCTCATCGACATTCCAAGCGGATCCAGGATCCTTTGCTTGACGAGTTCGCCGTAGCTCAGGTGGTTCGACCGGGCGAGCGCGTAGCCCAAAAGCCCGAAGGCCAGATTCGAATATTCGTACGACGCGCCCGGATCGCGCGGTAACTGATAACCTGCGAGAAAGGCCTTCATCTTTGCGGCATCATAGTCCGCGTAAGGGTTGGCGGGATCTTTCGGGAAGAAATTGGAAGGCATCCGCGGCAGTCCCGAATGCTGAGTGCCGATCTCACCCAAAGTGATTTGCTTCCCATCGCGCGACGGAATGGTGAAATCCGGCAGGAGTTTAGAGACCGGCGTGTCGAGAGTGACGCGACCGGAAAGCACATCCTGCGCAAGCAGGGTTGCGGTGAAGGTTTTGGTGATGGACCCGATTTCGTAACCCGTGTCGCCGGTCGGTGCTTTGCCGTTATCGAGCTTGCCGAACGACACGATCTCACTGCGATCACCATCGACAACGCCGAACACCAGGGTCTGGTACATGCCGTCGGCAACACTCTCCCTGGCCGCGTTGGCTACCCGCTCAGGCAATATTCCGGCCTCTGCCTGCGTGCTCGCGATGGTCAGGAGTGCTGACACGAATGCGGTAGCTGCGAACGGCTTCATCGACGTGATCCCCCCGGCTTGAGGCGAATTTATCGATCCCGCGGATTTTGCGGTCAAGAAGCCGCCTCACCTAAATTATCCGCAATGGGACGAAAGCGAACAGTCTGCATTTGATTATCCACTGTCCTACAGGTGAGCTTCTGTGATTTGCGGGGCGGATGAAGTTCGCGTCTCCATTCCTCCCTTGCCGCATGACCGGGCGCCGGATGTGCGTGCGAAACTCCTCCGGGCTGGATCGGCATGGAGATTCCGGCGTGCCGCGTGCGCGCGCTCGCGCGCGCGGGCTCGCGTACACGCGCGCGTGGGCCTGCGAACTTTGTGAACTTTCGCGGCCGAGAACACCGCTTGCAGGTGGTGGAATGCGGGCGCTACCCTGTGCTCGGGAGGGACTGTCATGGCGAGCATAGCTGAGCCGCGGCGCCACAAGCCAATGTCGATGGCGCGCGTGATTATCGCCTCTTCGGCCGGCACCGCGTTCGAGTGGTACGATTTCTTCATCTTCGGAAGCCTGGCGCCGGTAATCGGGAAAGCGTTCTTCTCCGGGCTCGATCCGACCCCCGCCCTGCTCGCGGCCCTCGGCCTGTTCGCGGCCGGCTTCTTCTTCCGACCGCTCGGCGCGCTGATCTTCGGGATCGTTGGCGACCGTCTCGGCCGCAAGGGTGCGTTCCTCGTCACCGTCAGCCTGATGGGCGGAGCGACCTTCCTGATCGGTGTCCTTCCGACTTACGCTTCTGCAGGCTTGCTGGCGCCGTTGCTCCTGATCCTGTTGCGGCTCGTGCAGGGCATCGCACTCGGTGGCGAATATGGCGGCGCGGCCATCTATGTTGCCGAACACGCCGAAGCCAATCGCCGCGGCCGGGATACCGCGGGGATCCAGTCGTCGGCCTCGTTCGGCCTGCTTGCGGCGATGCTGGTCATCCTCGCCTCCCGTACCTGGTTGGGTGAGGCAGAATTCAATGCCTGGGGCTGGCGCATCCCCTTCCTGGTCTCGGTGGTCCTGTTGGCGGTCTCGGTGTGGATGCGGGCGCGGCTGTCGGAAAGCCCAGTGTTCGCGAAGCTGGCCGAGGAAGGCGAGGTGGCGAAGGCGCCGCTGCGTGAGGCCTTCGGATCGCACTTCAAGATGATGGCGATCGTGTTCTTCGGGATCATGTTCGCCCAGGGTGCCGTGTGGTATTTCACCTTCTTCTACATTCAGGTCTTTCTCGAAAAGTCGCTCGGCATGCCGGCCTCGATGAAAGACCTTCTGATCCTGGTGATGACCATCGTCAGCGCACCGCTCTACATCCTGTTCAGCTGGTGGTCGGACAGGATCGGCCGAAGGCCGGTGATCGTCGGCGGGATGGCTCTGGCGCTGATCCTCTATTTCCCCGGCTCGCACTGGCTGGCGCAGGCGGTGAATCCCGCTCTCGTGTCAGCGCAGCATTCGGCTCCGGTCACCATCGCCACCAATCCGGCGAGCTGCTCGACACAGTTCGATCCGTTCGGAACCGCCAGGTTCACCAGTGCCTGCGATATTGCGCGAAGCACACTGATCGGCCGCGGCATCTCGTACACCACGAGCGCTTCGCCCGACGGGCAGACACGCGTGCTGGTCGGTAATGCGCAGGTCCCCGTCAGCGGCGGCGAGGGCTTATCAGCGGCCGATCTTAAAACATTCAAGGCAAAGACTGCGGAGTCGATCGGTGCGGCGCTCAAGACAGCCGGCTATCCGAAGAGCGCGGATCCGGCCGCGATGAACATGCCGGTCATCCTGCTCGTGCTGCTGCTGTTCGTGGTCGCCGCGACGGCGCTTTACGGGCCGCAGGCGGCAAGCCTCGTCGAGCTGTTCCCGACGCGGGTGCGCTACACCGCGATGTCGATCCCCTACCATCTCGGCATCGGCTGGGTCGGCGGGTTCCTGCCGGTGACCAGCTTCGCCATCGTGGCAATGACCGGGAATATCTATTCGGGGCTTTGGTATTCGGTGATCTTCACCGGGATTTCAGTGCTGGTCTCGCTTCTGTTCCTGCCGGAAACCAAGGGTAAGCCGCTGGAGCAGGTGTAAGCGTCAGGGGCACCAGTGGATATCGATCGGCTGCTCGGCTTCGGCCAGCACCCTGCCGATCGGCAGCTTTGAGCTCTGCCCGTCGGCGATCGCCTGCTCGAGGATGTCCTTCTTCTCCTCGCCGGTGATGGTGATGAGGATGGTCCGGGCGGAAAGGATCGCCGCACGGGTGAGGGTGACCCGCGGCACCGGAGCCTCCGCGGGCAGGGGGTCGGGCATGACTCCGACCGCGCGCCTGGCCTTCGGAGCATCGAGAGCGTCCTTGAGGTCGGGACCGGGGAAGATCGACGCGGTGTGCCCGTCCCTGCCCATGCCGAGCCAGACGAGGTCCGGCGGCCACGGCAGGTCCTGAAGCCTGGCGTCGGCTGCGTTGCCGGCCTGTCGATAGTCATCGAGCACCGTCGCGATCGGGATCACCCGCGCGCCGGTCGGGAGGAACGCCTTGGCGATGGATCGAGCGTTGCTGAGCTCGCTCTCGACCCCGACCAGCCGGTCGTCGGTCGGGATGACGGTCACCTTTTTCCACGCGAGCTTGGCGGCGGTGAGTTTCGCATAGATCGGCAATGGCGTGCTCCCGCCGGGAATGGCGATGAGCGAGGCCGCGCGAGCATCGAGCGCACTCTCGACAATGAAACCCACGTCGCCTGCGACGGCCTCTGCCATCTCCTGTGACGTATCATATTCCCACCACTCGGCTTCGATCATCTCGGCGTCATGTCTCTAATTGCTGGACTAGGAAAGGACCGAGGCCATAGTGGCGGCGATCGATGGACGCAAACGAAGGAACGGCCTTGCCCGCTACAGTCTCGCTCCCGGACGGAATCACCTTCGGCAATGATCTGCCGTTCGTCCTCATCGGCGGAATGAATGTGATCGAGGACGAAGACGTCGTGATGGAGGTGGCGGCGAAGTTCGTCGAGGTGACCTCCGAGCTTGGCATTCCCTATGTGTTCAAGGCTTCGTTCGACAAGGCGAACCGCTCCTCGATCAGCAGCTTCCGTGGCCCCGGGCTGGACAAAGGACTGGCGGTGCTGGCCGAGGTGAAGCGCCGGTTCGGCGTTCCTGTGCTCACGGACGTCCACGAACCGCACCAGGCCGCGCCGGTGGCCGAAGTAGCGGATATCCTCCAGCTTCCCGCCTTCCTGGCGCGGCAGACGGATCTCGTCGTGGCGATTGCGAAAACAGGGGCGGCAATCAACGTCAAGAAGCCGCAATTCCTCGCTCCGCAGGAGATGCGCCACATCATTACCAAGTGCCGCGAAGCCGGAAACGACAAGGTGATCCTCTGCGAACGCGGCAGCAGCTTCGGCTACAACAATCTCGTGGTCGACATGCTCGGCATGGACCTCATGAAGTCGATGGCGCCCGTCGTGTTCGATGCCACGCATGCATTACAGGAGCCCGGCGGACGAGCGGACAGCGCCGGGGGACGGCGTGCTCAGGCCGCCGCGCTGGCACGGTCGGGCATGGCGCTGGGAATTGCCGGCTTGTTCCTCGAGGCACACCCGGATCCCGACAAGGCGCTGTGCGATGGACCCAGCGCACTGCCGCTGGATGCGCTTCGATCTTACCTCGAGCAGATGCTGGCGATCGACCGGCTGGTGAAGTTTTTTCCGCCACTCAGCATTGATTAGCTTCTCAAGCGCAGCTGCAAGGGGCGGTCCACTACTCGGAAAAAAAAAAAGAGGGAGGACCGAAGCCCTCCCTCCCATTTTCGCGTAGCCTGTGAGGCTTAGCCGCGCTCTGGCGCCGGCGGAGGCGGCGGCGGAGGCGGAGGCGGCGGGGCCGGGCAGGTCGAAGTTGCCGGGATCACCGTGCCATCGGGGCAAGTCTGCGTCGCCGGTGCAGGCGGCGGCGGCGGCGGAGGCGGGGGCGGCGGCGGCGGAGGCGGCGGAGCTGCCTCTTCCGATGCGCCGAACAGGTAACCGACGCCGATCAGACCAGTGATCGTGTGGGTTCCGCCCGAATGGTCCTTGGAATTGTAGCGGGAATAGCGGCCCTCTGCACTTACATAGAGATTGTAGCCGACGAACTGATCGATTCCACCACCAGCATCCCAGCCGTGCACCCAATAATGGTCGTAATAGGCGCCTGGGTAGTTCGAATCCAACGCGTTACCCGCAGTAGGATTAAACGGAGTGAAGCGCTTCCGCTGCTCGTTCATCACGAAGCCACCCTTCGCATAAACGAGGGTGGATGGCGTGACCATCACACCAGCGCGAGCATTGATCGCCCACTCTTCAAACGTCTTATGGTCTACATGACCTGGACCGTCAGTTCCGTGAACTTCCGAAGGAGCCCACCAGAAGGTTCCTTCGGCACCAAGAATGAAACCGCCGAGGTCGAAATCAGCGCCAGCTGCAGCGCCAACACCGAGGTGGCTGTGGTGCAGGCCATCAGCACTGAACTGGCTGTAGCCACCCTGGGCCTCAACGCGGAATCCGCGGAAAGCCTGCGCATTGGCCTGGCTGCTCATTCCGATCACCAATGCAAGCGCCGTCAAAGCGCCGGTATGCAATCGCTTCATGTGTACCCCTTTCTTATCTTCTTGCCCGAACTCTTTCGCAAAGAAACAGTTGCTAGTCCAAATTCGGTGAACCGTGCGATGTTCCCTCTAACAACAAGCTTCGAACGGCGGAAGGGAAATGTCCCCGAAACGAAAATTGACTATGTCTCTACTGCGTTGCGCGCTGCCCGTCTTACAAATATCCACTGGAATACAATACAATAGCCACTATCGAGCGGAGACGAGCGACAAGACGCCGCAGGCGGAAATGAGTTCCAATTCGAATGCCATGACCAAGACCTTGTTGCGCAACAGCAACAGTGGGCGGCGCTGACTTCTGCTTGTCGGCGAGAGCCTGACTGGCCTCGCCCGATGAGCTTGCTGCCTCCGGGAAGGGGCTACAGCTATTAGCTTTTGGATAAATTGCCGTCAGTTCCCAAAAATCTACTGAAAGTGTTGGTAGGTGGCGCCACACGAGATCAGGTATTTCCATCCAGAAGCACCGACTCCTCGCTTCAATTTCGAGATGAATTGTGTGCTTTTTGAACAACAGTTCTTGCCGGGCGCTCTGCAAACAGTCGGGCTTCGGGGGCACCAAGGCGGCTCTTGTATTGACTGGTAATCCCTCCGTGCGGCATTAGGTTAACGTTGGTTGGTATTGCGGTGTTGGCTTCGGAGCTACTTCGCTCGGGCGTGGTTTCAGGAATCTGAAAGCTGCAAGGGTCATGGGGGATTATGGATTCCGAAGATAGCAAGCGAAATTCGCGCGCCAATCCCAATGCATATTGCGCGGAAGGAGAGGCCGGGGGGCTGCCGTGGCCCAAGGCCTCCATTCTCCCCGTAATCCTTAGTGGCGGAGCCGGTAGTCGTCTGTGGCCTTATTCCACGGAAGATACTCCAAAACAGTTTCTGTCCTTCATTGGCGAAAGAAGCTTGTTTCAGTTGACGTTGGAGCGGGTTCGAAATCGCCGGCGGTTTCTTGCGCCATTGATCGTCGCAAGTGTCAGACATGCCGATCTTTGCGAACAATCCCTGGCAACGGAAGCCGGTGATGCTCACCTCATTCTTGAACCGTGTCCAAGAAATACCGCCGCGGCCATCGCGATGGCGGCAGCCGTTGCACGCGATCTATACGGCGAGAAGACGCTGCTTCTCATCATGCCAAGCGACCATTTGATGGAGGATGTTGAGGCCTTTCACGCGGCAGTCAGCTTGGGCGAAGCTGCAGCACGCTCCGGCCATCTCGTGACATTCGGGATTCACCCGAGCAGCCCGGATACCGGCTATGGTTATCTGAAATGTGGTGTCGGAATCAAAGACGCTCCGGGAGTCAATGAAGTCGCCCGTTTCATAGAGAAGCCATCTCTCGAGCTTGCGGAGAGCATGGTTGCGGATGCCCAGCACCTTTGGAACGCAGGTATATTTCTGTTCGAAGCTGGCGCCTTCCTTGAGGAGGTGATGCATTACGCACCATCGATCGGCGCGGCTGCGCAAATGGCGGTGCATGCCGCTGAAAAATCGGGGATTCGAATCACCGCCAATGCCGAGCATCTGGCAAGTTCGCCTAGCGAATCCGTCGATTATGCGGTGATGGAACATTCTTCACGTGTCGCAGTCGTGCCGATGGCGCCCGGCTGGTCTGACTTGGGCAGCTGGGATGCCTTAGCGGCGTTGATGGATTCGGCTCGGCCGCTTGGTCCCGTGACAACCCTTGATTGCGATGATTGCTACATTCGTAGTGATGGAGTGCAGGTTGCAGCCCTCGGGGTGCGTGATCTCATTATCGTTGCCTCGGGCCAGCGCTTGTTGATATTGCCACGCGGCAGGTCGCAGGAGGTCAAGAAATTGCTCTCAGTAATGGACTCGATGGCGGCATAAGGCTGGACGCCGCTGAAGCGCCGCCGTAAGGCGGCGAGGGGTGCTGGGCAGCCACTAGTACCATTTTGTTGTTGATTCCCAGGAAGTTGCATTGATGCTGAAAGTGCGCGAGCCATTTCCCCGGACCAGCGCCGCGGCACTGTTCGTCAGCGCGCGGAAGAAGCTGTTTAAAGTTGACAAGCTGTTTCTGCTGACTGTGGTCCTGCCAACACTGTGCGCATTACTTTATTTCGGGATTTTTGCGTCCGACGTTTACATTTCGGAATCGCAGTTCGTTATTCGGAGTCCAGACAAGCAAACGATGACCGGTCTCGGTGTGCTGCTGAAGTCGAGCGGATTTTCGAGCGCGGATGACGAGGTCTATGCCGCAGAGGATTACGTCCAGTCGCGCGATGCGCTGCGCGCGCTCAACGGCAACGGCGCGGTCGCACGGGCGTACGGAAACAAAAGTGTGTCGATCTTCGACCGATTCAATCCGCTAGGATTTTCCGGTACTTTCGAAGACCTCTACAACTATTATAGAGGAAAGGTCGGGGTTCGGTTCGATAGCGGCTCGTCTATCGCGACGCTTTCGGTCCGCGCGTTTTCGCCTGACGATGCCTACAAGTTCAACGGCGAGCTGCTCGGGCTGGCAGAGAACCTCGTCAACCGGCTGAACATCCGCGGACGCAACGACATGGTCCAATATGCCTCCCGGGAAGTCGAGGATGCCCAAATGGCAGCGCGAAATGCTGCCGTGGCTCTTGCGGCTTTTCGAAACTCGCATGGAGTCGTGGATCCTGAAGAGCAGGCCAAGGTGCAGCTCGAAATGATTTCAAAGTTGCAAGATGACCTGATTGGATCCCGTGTGCAGCTTGCCCAGCTCGAGAACATGGCGCCGGAGAATCCTCAGATTCCGGTGTTGACCACCCGTATTAGCGGGCTTCAACGGCAAATCGATGAACAAATGGGTCGTGTCGCGGGCAGTCGACGATCACTTTCACAGACGGCCGTACAATATGAGCGCCTGGAGCTCGAGCGCGAGCTTGCCGACAAACGCGTGGCGGCAGCGATGACGTCGTTGCAGGGTGCAGAGGACGAGGCGCAACGTAAGCAGGCCTACATCGAGCGCATCGCCGAGCCGAGCCGTCCCGACTCCGCAGCAGAGCCACGGCGGTTGAGGGGAATCTTCGCAACCTTTGTGCTTGGATTAATCGCTTGGGGAATTCTGCGGCTCTTGCTGGCTGGCTTGCATGAGCACCACAGCTGATGGCGATTCAGCCTGCAAAATTCCACAACGGAAGTCTGGCTGAGTCATGGCGAATTCAGCGTCGTATTATCTGGGCATTGGTTCTTCGGGAAATTCTGACGCGTTACGGCCGTCATAACATCGGCTTTTTATGGCTGTTTGTTGAGCCGATGCTTTTCACCGTCGGCGTAACGGCGCTTTGGACGGCAACGAAAGCAGTTCACGGATCCAGCCTGCCGATCGTCGCCTTTGCGGTAACGGGCTACTCGAGCGTTCTCTTGTGGCGCAATATGCCGGCCCGCTGCATTATGGCGATGGAGCCCAATTTCGGTCTGCTTTATCATCGTAATGTTCGTCCCATCGACATCTATCTTTCGCGGTTGCTGCTCGAAGCTGCAGGAGCAGGCATTTCATTCGTTGTCCTCACCTTGTTCTTCCATTTCGTAGGGTGGCTCGAATTTCCCGAAGACATTCTTGAGGTCATAGCGGCATGGCTAATGCTCGCATGGATGGGAACCGGTCTGGCTCTGTTTATCGGTTCGTTATCGGAATTCTCGGAAATGGTCGAAAAGCTCTGGCATCCGTTTCAGTATCTGTTGTTCCCATTGTCTGGAGCAGCCTTCCTGGTCGACGCACTGCCGCCACAGGCGCAGCAATTCGTTCTAATATTGCCGATGGTCCATGGAGTGGAAATGCTTCGCGAAGGCTATTTCGGATCGCAGATGGTGGCACACTATAGTCTTGGATACATGGCGGTATTTAATGCAGTTCTGACCTTGCTCGGCCTTGCGCAGGTAAGGAAGGTCAGCATGACGTTGGAACTGGAATGATCCGCCTCCACAACATCAACAAGAATTATCTGACTCGCAGCGGACCTGTGCGGGTGCTTCGCGACGTGAATCTGGCAGTAGAGCGAGGAGAACGCATCGGGATTCTCGGACGAAACGGGGCTGGAAAGTCCACGCTGATCAGACTCGTGAGCGGCGCTGAGCTTCCGACGAGCGGGATTGTGGAACGCAGCATGAGCGTGTCATGGCCCCTCGCTTTCGGCGGCGCGTTCCAAGGCTCGCTCACCGGCCTCGACAATCTTCGTGTCATCTGCCGCATCTACGGGGTTTCGGCATCCGATAGAATCGACTTCGTCGAGGATTTCTCCGAATTGGGAGTTTATCTACGTGAACCGGTCAAAACCTATTCATCGGGTATGCGTGCACGACTGGCATTCGCGATTTCAATGGTAATCGACTTCGACTGCTTTCTGATTGACGAGATTGTCGCAGTCGGCGACGCTCGGTTTCACGCAAAGTGCAACCACGAACTCTTCGTCAACAGGGGCGACAGAGCCATGATCATCGTGTCGCACGACGCTAACTATATTCGGGAACATTGCAGCCGGGCGGCCGTGCTTGTCGACGGTGAACTGCACCATTCCGATGGCCTTGATGAAGCATTTGCCTTCTACGATCGAGCCACGGCATTAGCGGCATGAAAATCTTGCCCAGAATTGCGGCCATTGGCGCACGCAGCGCATGGTTGCGGCGAAACCGGTCCGCATTCGGTCAATTTACACGGGCCGAACAGCCTCACCTGTTCGTGGATGTGTCCAGCATTATTTGGCACGACGCTCGCACGGGCATACAGAGGGTCGTACGTGCGGTGTCTTCAGAGCTTGCTCGCCGCAGCGGAAATGGCTTTGTATTCAAGCCGGTGTTTGCGACACACCTGCACGGCTATTGCCATGCGCCTGCTGATTTTCTGGCGGGAATCGGGCAGGATTGGATCGCGACTCCCGCGAGCGTTCGACCGGGTGACCGATTCCTGGGTCTTGATTTGGCCGCCCATGTCCTCCCTCGCTATCGCCGCCAATTGGCCGCGTGGAAGGCTCACGGCGCCACCATTCACCTCATGGTCTACGATTTGCTGCCTATGCTGCGGCCCGATTGGTTTAACGCGAGCACTGCTTCCAACTTTCGCAGATGGCTACGCATAGTCGTGAACGAAGCCGACCAGGCGATTTGCATCTCCGATCATGTGGCAAAAACTCTTGCGCAAAACATTGTAGGTCAAGCACGTCCGCGAATAGCTCGGATGCAGATGGGCGCGGATATTCGCGCATCCGTCCCTTCGACCGGTATTTCCAGCGAAATCTCTGATCTGCTCGATCGGTTGCGATTCAAACCAGCGGTCCTGATGGTCGGCACCATCGAGCCGCGGAAAGGCTATGACGTCGCTTTGGACGCTTTCGACCAACTCTGGCGAACTTACCCGAGCGACGCTCCGGATCTTGTGATCGTGGGAAAGCCCGGTTGGAAAACCTCGGCACTCCAACAACGATTGAAGATGCATCCGCATCGCGGATCGCGTCTTCATTGGCTTACGAACGTAACCGACGAAGCGCTGTCCAGCCTGTACGAAGGGTGCGCAGGGGTCTTCATCGCATCGCGAGGGGAAGGGTTCGGCCTGCCGCTCGCGGAAGCTGCGATGTTCAGGCGCCAAGTACTTGCACGGGATTTACCTGTTTTCCGTGAGCAGCGGCTTCAACACGTTTCGTTTTTCACGGACGATTCTCCAGCGGGGCTCGGTCCAAGGCTGATCGCCCTCGCGAAAGCCGGTGCCGCAGGACCCGCTCCGGTGACGACGCCCCCATCATGGAGCGACTGCGTTGAGGATCTCCTTCGACAAATTGGCCTAGGAGACACGCATTTTCACGAGACCGAGGCGCCACTTCGTAGGGCCTCATGACTTTCATTTCTTATTCTCAGAATTTTGAGGACGTGCTCCTTTGGCGTGCGCTGAAGGACGTTCCGAATGGTTGCTATCTCGATATCGGAGCGCAGGACCCGGTGGTCGATTCCGTCAGTCTCGCCTTTTACCAAGCAGGCTGGCGGGGCATTCATGTCGAACCAACATCTGCCTATGCAGCAAAATTGCGAGCGGCGCGCCCAGATGAGATCGTCGTTGAGGCGGCAGTTTCGGATGTGCCGGGTTTGATCGAATTTTTTGAGATCGAGCACACCGGCATCTCGACGGGCCGATCCGACATCGCGGAGCATCATGCCACCTCGGGATTTGAACCCCGCAAGATCCTGGTTCCGACGGTCCGACTGGATTCGTTATTAGCCGCATCCCGAGACGATGTGCATTGGATGAAAGTTGACGTCGAAGGCATGGAGACGAGTGTTCTTCGCAGCTGGGGGGACAGCGTTGTACGGCCATGGCTTCTAGTCATCGAATCAACCTTCCCCGGCTCGCAAACGCCGACACAGGACGAGTGGATTGAAGAGGTTCTGAAACGCGACTACCGCGAGGTATTCTACGACGGGCTGAGCCGCTTCTTCCTCCACCACTCACAACGCGAGCGGGAGGGAGCTTTCAAAGCTGCGGTGAATGTTTTCGATGGGTTCGCAGTTGCCCAACACCACTTCTCGGCAAGCTTCATGCGCAGCAGGCTTCAAGACGAAGAGGATCGATTCCGTAACGAACTCGCCCATGCCGTCTCGCTTCAAGACGCCGCGGAAAAGAAGGCTGCTGCTGCCATCGAGGATCAGCAGCAGGCCCGCAGCGAACTGGCCGCAACTGCTGCGAAAGAAGCGACCCTCTTGGCTCGCATGCTCGATTCCGAGCGTGATCACGCTGTAGCAATTGACACGTTATGGCGAGAACGCCAGGCGGCGGAAGCCCACCTGTTCGCGGAATTTAATGCCCGCACAGCGGAGTTGCAGCAAGCTCTTGAGCGTGGGCGGCTGGAAGCTGATCAAGAGCGAAAACGAGAACGCGAACAACTTGAATTGTTTCGCGCTACCGAGGTGGCTGCCCGTATGGAGCATGCCCGCGCGGATGAACGCGCGGCGAGCCTCGAACGCGAGTTGACCCGCCAAGTCGAAGCACACGAGCAATTTCGGCGTGAGGCGAACGAAACCAGACAACATGAGCGCGAGGAGCTTCTAGCTGCGCGCGGTGCTGAGGCGGTTCTGCGTGCCGACCATGCAAGATTGTTGCAGGACCTCGATCGCATTCAACAGGACCGCCGACAAGAAAACGAAGAGCATCAGAATTCTCGGGCGGCACTCGAACGTGAGCTCGAATGGCATCGAGCTTCCTTCATTCGAGCCGACGGCCTCATTAACGACGCGCGAAGACATTCAGCCCGGGCGTGGGATCGCATCGGTCTACTGCTGCATCTATCGGGCACCGGCCGAGTCGCCGACGCGCTTTCAGCGTGGTCCATGGGGCCTCGGGGTCACTCGCGCATCAACACATCCGAAATCGAGAGTACGAATGATCACGATTACCCGGACACGGTGGCGCAGATGAAGTCGGGCAATCCCTACCTGAGAGCGAACTCTTTGCCTGAGTTGTTGGCGTGGGATGATGTCGCTTTTGTACGTTGCGCCTTTGTAACGGTCCTCGGTCGACAGCCGGATTCGGAAGGCGAAGCTTACTACACAGATCGCGTTCGCTGCGGGCATTCGAAAATGGAGATCCTGTGGCAACTCCGGAATTCAGCCGAAGCGGCGCGGCACGATCCCGGCATCGCCGGTTTCGACCGCGCTTTGAGAAAGTCGCGCTGGGAACGCGGCCGCGTGGGTTGGCTGATCCGGTTCTTCACTCGCGGTGAAGGTGACAGTGGCGCTTGGCGGTACCGGCGCGTACTCATGAACGAAATCAAGAGTATGCGCACTGAATTAGCGCAGCGGCTTGCAGAGCCGGTGGCCGGCGTCAGCGCCGAAGCTTCACGCGAGGCAACTTCGAAGACGGGCGACACCGGCGATTCAGCAGTCAACCGCACAGAGTTTGCGCATCTCAACAGGGGCACTCAGCGCATTATTCGCAAGCTGCTCGCCGTCTAACTGGAGTTTGAATGCGTATTCTTTTGGATTTGCAAGGTGTTCAGACACCCGGCTCCCGCAACCGAGGCATGGGCCGGTATTCAATGTCCCTCGCCAAGAACATGCTTCGCCATGGTCAGGGCCACGACTTCCATGTTGTACTCAACGGCGCTTTTATGGACGCTGTCGAATGGATTCGATCGGAACTCCAAGAATGGGTGCCGCAAGACAATTTCCACATCTTCCCCGCAATCACCCCAACCGCGCATATTAATCGTGAAAATGATTCGCGTCGTATAGCTGCCGAAATATGTCGCGAGGCATTCATCGCTAACATACAGCCGGATATTGTTCACATTAGCAGCCTTTTCGAGGGTCTTTTCGACGATTCTGTCAGCAGCATCGGGCGGCTGCAGTCCTGCCCTGTCGCTGTAACACTTTACGACCTCATTCCGCTCATACATCGCGAGCTCTATCTGCAGAACCACGACGTGGAGCGCTGGTATGAGGATCGACTGTTGCACCTCCGCAGGGCGAATCTACTGCTCGCGATCTCCAGATCCTCGGCCCAGGAGGCAGTTGATTACCTGAACTTTCCAGTAGACCGGTCTATCAACATAGGAGCCGATGTAGACCCACAGTTTGAATCTTCTCCGATACCTGCGGATCGTATCCGGCAGACTCACTCTCGACTGGGCGTCACGAAGCCCTTTGTGATGTACACTGGCGGCATAGATTGGCGCAAGAACATCGAGGGACTATTGGAGGCATATTCAAATCTACCAACCAATTTGCGCAGGAAACATCAGCTCGTGATCGTTTGTTCGATACAACAGGATCAGAAACATAAGTTGGAGAATCTCGCGCAAAAGCTAGGTCTCGGCTCCCAGGAGCTGCTGTTAACTGGCTTCGTAAGCGATGAGGACCTGATTACGCTCTATAAGACTTGTAAGTTGTTCGTGTTCCCCTCTTGGCATGAAGGATTCGGCTTACCTCCGCTAGAGGCGATGCGTTGCGGCGCGGCGGTTATCGGAGGCAATCTATCCAGTCTGCCTGAAGTCATCGGTTTGCAGGAGGCGCTCTTTGATCCGCGGAATGAAGCGGATATGCGCGAACGCCTGCGCCAAGGGTTAGTCGATTCAGGTTATCGCGACCGGCTTGTCGAGCATGGCTCTCGGCAAAGCCGTAAGTTCTCTTGGACGGAGACGGGCAAAAGGGCTCTGCAGGCATTAGTGTCGCTCGGTTCTCAGCGGTCGAGCGGCACGATAGAAATCAACGCGCCCACTCGACAACGCCTGGCCTTTGTCTCTCCAATGCCGCCGGCCGCGAGCGGAATTGCAGATTATTCAGCGGAGCTCATCCGCGAATTGAGTCGCCACTACGACATCGAGATTGTCGTGAAGGATGAGCCATCCGCCAACAGCATCACTGATCCTTTCGTCACTTCCAATTTGCCCGTCCGTACTATCGATTGGATGAAATCAAACTTCAGCTGGTATGATCGAGTATTGTACCAATTTGGAAATTCAGATCACCACAACCATATGCTTGCGGCCCTGCCAGACTATCCGGGCGTAGTTGTCCTGCACGACTTCTTCTTGAGCGGATTGATTTCGTTTGAGCAATATCACTACAAGGTGCCCGATGCGTGGTTCGAGGCGACTTATCGCTCACACGGATATTCAGCCATTGCCTTCCAACACAACGCGAGTGACCTGCATGCCGCGGTCATGAAGTACCCCGCGAATCGCGATGTTGTAACACAGGCGATGGGAGTGATCGTCCACTCTGAACATAGCAAGGATTTAGCGCGCCAGTGGCTGGGGAAAGAACTGCCGGAGAACTGGCGGCTCATTCCGCACTTGCGACAGCCGGTTCATTTTATCGATCGAAAGGGTGCGCGAGAAAGATTGAACATCGCTCCCGACGAATTTGTGGTCAGCAGCTTTGGTTTCGTGAATCCGACAAAGCTCAGCCGGCGAATTCTGGACGCTTGGTTAAAGTCCCCGTTGGCGGAACAGCGACAATGCAAACTGATCTTTGTAGGGGCCAATCACCCCGGCGACTATGGTGCCGAGATGCTTGCACGGATCCGTGAAGCAGGACACGACGAATCGATTCGCATTGTGGGATGGACGGACCAAGCGCTGTTTCGCGATTATCTTGCGGCAAGCGATGTTGCAGTTCAGCTCCGAACTCTGTCCCGCGGAGAGACTTCCGGTACCGTTTTGGATTCGATGAATCATCGCCTAGCCACCGTGGTAAATGCCCACGGATCTATGGCCGATCTTCCGTCGGAAGCAGTAGTGATGCTTCCAGACGAATTTACAGACGATCAACTGATAGAAGCGCTTTCCAAATTGTATTTTGAACCTGACTTCCGCGAGCAAATTGCTGAGCGCGGCAAAGCTCGAATCGAACGGGATCATTCGCCGCGCTTGTGCGCGGAGGCATATGCACACGCGATCGAGTCGGCCTATTCTGCAGCGAAGTCCACAACCTCACCCGTCATCGATGAACTCCGAAATCTTGACCCGGAGGAATGGACAACCGGTGATATTCGCCAAGTCGGGATGGCTGCTCAGGTTGCGACCGAGCGGGCCCCGCCAACAAGCTACCTAGATGTGACGGAACAGCTCGACAACGATCAAGTGCAGTTCAGCAGCTCAGAGCTTAAAAGCAAGATTCGTGAACTGTTCGCGGAAGACCTTCCGCGACGCCTGGAGCCTGTCTTCCGAGACTCGGCTGGCTGGCGGTACGCGCGAAAGGCGACATTCGATGCCATTGGAATGGGTGCCGAGTCACTTACTGATGACCCGGTTGTCTTTGCCTCTTCTTCGGACTTGCTTACGTTAGAGGGCGCGCCAGACAAATCGTTGGAGGGTCAAGACGCAATGAATGCGCCATTCGTCCGATCTTGGAAGCTAATTGCTACCCAGCCCCGGACAAAACAACCAAAGGTTGACCATCCGCTTGCCGCCGCGCTGCAAAAGCTGGGGTTCACAATGACTATTCAAAATGCCGGCTAAGAAAAGATGAAATCTGCAATTGTTACCGGCATTACCGGACAGGACGGCGCATACCTTGCCGAGCTGCTGCTCTCGAAAGGATACCGCGTCTTCGGGACGTACCGGCGGACCAGTTCGGTCAACTTCTGGCGCATCGAGGAGCTTGGCATAAAAGAACATCCGGAGCTGCGCCTGGTCGAGCACGATCTTACCGATCTTTCCGCGACCATCCGCCTGTTGCAACGTGCTGAAGCGAGCGAAGTATACAACCTCGCCGCGCAGAGCTTCGTCGGGGTTTCGTTCGATCAGCCGATCACGACCGCGGAAATCACCGGTATCGGCGCAT
>Ga0207705_10000382_pt1 | contig 39603 bp, 36 predicted proteins | sample KBSC13metaG_FD_184314 | JGI IMG/M metagenome (GOLD analysis project Ga0207705, IMG submission 184314) | Corn rhizosphere microbial communities from Kellogg Biological Station, Michigan, USA - KBS C1-3 metaG (SPAdes) (version 2) | ecosystem: Host-associated > Plants > Roots > Rhizosphere > Soil ... | reverse complement strand
CCAGCGGCTGGACGAGATCGGCGATCGGCTTCCGCGAGCGCTCGCCTCGCGAGCGGGCGACGCGCGAGCGAATCTGAATGGCGTCGCGCCGAGGCTCCGCCCCGAGCTGCTTTTCGACCGGATCAGCCGTTCGGCGGAGCGGCTTGCGGCGCTGTGGAAGATGGCGGAGCTGGTCCACCCCGACCGCCCGCTGTCGCGCGGTTTCGTCCGGGTCACCGATCGCGCCGGCAAGACATTGGCCCGAGCGGCCGAAGCGATCGCCGCGAAGGTCCTGACGTTGCATTTCGGCGATGGCGAAGTCACGGCGGCGACGGAGCCGGGGGGCGCTCCGGTTGAGCGCAAGCGCCGCTCTTCCTATGTAGCGTCCCAGCCCGGCCTTTTCGACGACGGCGGCGAACCAGGAGGAAGTGATCCATGTTGATGACCGGAAGCGGAGCGCCGGCGCGGGTGCGCTATCTTCCGGGCACCTTCCGGGTGCTCAGCAACGGCGATCATGTCGTGTGCGCCGTCACCGGCGCGCAAATCCCGCTTCACGAGCTGAAATATTGGAGCGTCGAGCGGCAGGAGGCCTATGTCGATGCCGACTCCAGCCTCAAGGCCGAACGGCGCGCCGGCAAGCTTTAGGCGTCAGCCGACGCGCTTCACCTTGATCCCGCTCTGGCCGGGAATGCTCAGCCAGAAAGTCCCCAGCGAGCCACGCTTGACGATCACCTTCTTGCCGGGCCGCGGGTCGAGCCCGGGATAGTCGTCCGTCTGGCTCCACACCGAGCCGTCGGCGAGCGTGATCACCAGGCCTCCCTCGGGATTGCGGCCGGCGCTCCTGATCGTGCTATCGATCTGCTTCACCTCGTCGTCGCTGCCGCCGAAGATCCCGCCGAAATCCGGAATCGAAAATCCGAACAGCGAGCGCTTCGCCGCGCGCGCCTTTTCGCGATCCACGAAGACCAGGTCTTTCGCCTGGATCGCCTGGGCCATGGACGCCGTCTCGCGGTCGAAGCAGGCGAGTCGCTGGTCGGCCGCGGCGATCGAGCGACAGTCCATCAGCCGCTGGACCGGCACCGGATTTCCAACCTGGGCCGGCGTTGCGGCCTCGGCCGCTCCCGCGGCGATCAGTGCAAAACCACCGGCAACGATTGCAAGATTGATCATTCCACCCCTCGCTGATCGAGCGTCTGCACACTAGGCCGAGGGCCGCAATCCCGGCAAGTGGGTCGCTGTTGCATATTTGATACAGCGCGTTGACAACTTGATGCGATTTGCCCGGCAAGCGTTGCCAGCGCGTCGGGCCTTCACTTATCAACAGGTGCAGTTCGGCAGTTTCGCACTGTCGCGCCATGGCGGTCGTGCAAGTGGCACGACCCTATAAGGGGATGGTTTTATGAAGCTCGATTTCCGTCAGCGTCTTCTCGCAACGACGCTCCTCGTCGGCGCCAGCGCGGTCGCCACGCCTGCTTTTGCGCAGGACACGAACCCGAACACGAATCCGCCTGACAGCAGCGCGGTCCCGACGGCTCCGCAGACCACGGCTCCGGTCGAGGCTGCACCGGTTCCGAGCACGTCGGCAACCGGCGAGCAGGTGAAGCGCAGCCAGGACATCATCGTCACCGGTTCGCGCATCCCGCAGCCGAACCTTGAGTCGGCCAGCCCGGTGACGGTCGTGACCAGCCAGGAAGTGAAGGTTTCCGGTACGTCGCGTACTGAGGACCTGATCAACTCGCTGCCGCAGGTGTTCGCGACCCAGGGTTCGAACATCTCGAACGGCTCGAGCGGAACTGCCACCATCGATCTTCGCGGCCTCGGCTCGAAGCGCAGCCTGGTGCTGGTCAACGGCAAGCGTCTCCAGGCCGGTGACACCGGCAACCCCGTCGCCGACATCAACTTCGTCCCGGCGGTGATGATCAAGCGCGTTGACGTCCTGACCGGCGGTGCATCGTCCGTGTACGGCGCCGACGCGGTCGCCGGCGTCGTCAACTTCATCCTGGACACGACCTTCACTGGCTTCCGCATCGACGGCCAGGCCAGCGTGTTCAACCACAACAACAAGGCCTCCAGCCAGATCCTCGACGCGAACGCCGCCAAGGGCTTCCTGCCGCCGCACGGCTGGAGCACCAACGGTGGAGCGCAGGACATCGCCGGAATGTTCGGCGCAGCCTTCGACGACGGTCGCGGCCACGTCACCGCCTACGCGACCTACCGCACCCAGGATCCGATCCTGCAGTCACAGCGCGACTATTCGTTCTGTGCCCTGACCGCGCTTCCTGACGTCGATCCGCGCCGCGCGGCTCCGCCTAATGGTCTCGGTCAGACGTCCCGGCCCGACGTTGCCTCACTCGGCCGCAACTTTAATTGCTCGGGTTCGGGCACGTCGGCGACAGGCACGTTCCTCCGCTACGACCCGAACTTCAATCCGCTTGGAACGTCGCAGGTCAGCGGGAACAAGTTCGTCCCGGGTTCGACGCCATTCAACTTCAACCCGTACAACTACTTCCAGCGGCCTGACGAGCGCTACACGTTCGGCGCGTTCGCGGACTATGAGATCAGTCCGGCCTTCAAGCCGTACGCCGAGCTCATGTTTATGGACGACCGTTCGGACGCGCAGATCGCGCCGTCGGGCGACTTCGGTAACACCAACCGTATCGCCTGCGACAACGCGCTCCTGTCGGCCCAGCAGCGGAACCTCCTCTGCGCCGCCGGCAACACGTTCACGGATTCGCTCAACGGCCAGCAGGGCGTCGAGCAGACCTACACCTACATCCTCCGTCGTAACGTCGAAGGCGGTGGCCGTGACGACGATATCCGTCATACCGACTATCGCATCGTCGCCGGTATGCGCGGCGACGCCACGCGCGGCATCTCCTACGATGCGTACTACCAGTTCGGCCGTACGCTTCGGAACGAGACCTACCTCAACGACTTCTCGGTCACCCGGCTTGGCCGCGCGATCGACGCGGTCGCGGTCCTGAACGGCGCAATCGTCGCACCGGGTACGCCTGGCGCAACGATCGAGTGCCGTGCGGCCTTCACCGGCATCGACCCGAACTGCGTCCCGTACAACATCTTCCAGACGGGCGGGGTCAATCCTGCGGCCCTGAACTACCTTCAGACCCCGGGCTTCCAGCGTGGCATCATCAACGAGACGATCGCTCACGCCGACTTCACCATCAACGGCGACGAGTACGGCTGGCGCTCCCCGTGGGCGGAAACCGGACTCGGCATCAACGTCGGCGCCGAGTACCGCAAGGAATCGCTCGATCTCAAGGTCGATCAGGCGTTCTCGAGCGGTGATCTCGCCGGCCAGGGCGGTCCGACCCCGAACGTGCAGGGCCAGTTCGACGTTCGCGAACTGTTCGGCGAAGTCCAGTTGCCGATTGTCGAGCACAACTTCATCGACAACTTCACGATCACCGGCGGCTACCGCTATTCGAACTACCATGTGGCCGGAAACAGCTTCAACACCGACACGTACAAGCTGCAGGCTGAACTGGCGCCGATCCCGGACATCCGGTTCCGCGCCAGCTACAACCGGGCGGTTCGTGCGCCGAACATCGTCGAGCTGTTCTTCCCGCAGTCGCTGGGTCTCTCGGGAACGGTCGATCCGTGCGCTGGCTCCACTCCAGTCGGCACCCTCGCCCAGTGCCAGCTCACGGGTGTGACCGCTGCCAAGTACGGCAGCGTCTCGTCTAACCCGGCCAACCAGTACAACGGCCTGTTCGGCGGCAATCAGAACCTGCTTCCGGAAAAGGCCGACACCTGGACGGCGGGCGTGATCCTGCAGCCGCGGTTCATTCCGGGCCTGGCGCTGACGGCGGACTACTTCAACATCAAGGTCAAGAACCTGATTTCGGCGCCGTCGTTCTCGGGTGTGTTGAACGGATGTATGGGCATCGGCGGAGCCACCCAGGATCTCACCCTTTGCGACCTGATCCATCGCAACACTGCGACGCAGTCGCTGTGGCAGGGTTCCGACCCCGCAACCGCCGGTTACGTCATCCTGAAGAACCGGAACTTCAGCGGCGTCGGCCTGTTCACGAAGGGCTTCGACTTCCAGGGCAACTACTCGCGTCGCCTCGGCGGCCTGGGCACCATGAACATCGCCTACGTCGGTACCTATGTCACGAAGCTGGGCTCCCCGACCGACAGTCAGCCGGGAACCTTCGCCGGTTCGACTCCGAGCCCGAAGTACCGTCACACCCTCCGCGTCGGCCTGACCATGCCGAACGGCCTCGGGATCTCGGCCCGCTGGCGGCACTTTTCGGGCGTGAACTGCGATTGGCAAACCCAGTCGGAGTGCTCGGTCACGATCGATCCGGACGGCAAGGCTGGTCTGCTGCCTCCGGAGCGGCATCCGCTCCCGGGCAACCAGCGCCTGAGCGCCCAGGACTTCTTCGACCTGACGTTCACCGCTCGTCTGGCTCAGCGCCTCAACCTGCGCATCGGCGCCAACAACATCTTGGACAAGGATCCGCCGGTTGCGGGCAGCCAGGCCATCCCGGCCGGCTTCGGCAACGGCAACACCTATCCGCAGGTGTACGATGCTCTCGGCCGCTACCTGTTCGCGGGCTTCACGGTCGACTTCTAAGTCGCCGCGAAGAGGCAAAGATTGCGGCGGGTCTCCTCGGAGGCCCGCCGTTTTCTTTTGTAGATGATTGATTTTCCGCCAGCGATGGACACAGTTGCACCTGTGAACGTGGCAACGGGATTGGAAAATCAGGCCGACAAGGCGGCGGCGGCCGGGGACCTGGCGGCCGCGCGCCGTTCGCTCGAGCAGGCGCTGGACTCCGGCGACGCCACGCTCGATCTGTGGATGAAGCTCAGCGCGGTTCGCCGCGCGCTTGGCGATGTCGCTGGCGCCATCGACGCCGTCGACCGCGGCCTGGCCCTTTCCCCGCTCGACTTCTCGGCGCTGCTCGCCCGGGCGATGCTGCTGGAGCGAAGCGGCAGTGCCAATTCGGGAGCCGCCTTCAGCAGGGCGGTCGCGCAGCTTCCGCCGGGAGAGGATTTGCCCAAAGCGCTCGCGCCGGCGATCGAGCACGCAAGAGCGCGGGCTGCCGAGCATGAGGCCGCGTTCGAGGGCCGCCTCCTGACGTCCCTCCCGGACTCGCTCTCGAACGTTGAGCGGGAGCGCCTGCAACGTTTCGCTTCGAACACGTCGCGCCGCACACGGCACTTTCATCAAGAGCCGACGAACTTCCACTTTCCAGGCTTGCCCGAAATCGAGTTCCACGATCCCGGTCAGTTTGCCGGCATCGCGGAAATCGAGTCCGCCACCGACACCATTCGCGGTGAATATGAGGCCTTGGTCCGTTCCGAGCTCGGAGAGCTTGTCCCCTACACCCAATATCCGGAGCACGTCCCGCTCGCCCAGTGGAAGGAGCTCAACAACAACCGCGATTGGACCGCGATCCACCTGCTTCAGAACGGCCGGAGGGTCGAGGCCAATGCCAAGCACTGCCCCGTCACCCTGGAGCTCCTCTCGAGGCTACCGCAGCCGAACATTCCCGGCGCAGCCCCGAACGCGATGTTCTCGCTGCTCGCTCCCCGGACCCGCATCCCGCCGCACACCGGGGTCGCCAATGTCCGCTTGGTGGCCCATCTGCCGCTGATCGTCCCGCCGGGTTGTGGATTTCGCGTCGGCGCGACGACGAGGGGCTGGAACGTGGGCGAGGCGTTGGTCTTCGACGACACCATCGAGCACGAGGCGTGGAACGACAGCGACCAGCTGCGGGTGGTCCTGATTTTCGACTTGTGGGTGCCGGCTATCGACCGGGCCGAGCGCGACGCGGTCGCGAAGATGATCGGCGCGGCAGGTGTCAGCTTCAAGGGCGCATGACTTGACCGGCAAAGCGTCACCGATGCCGCCGGACGATGTCAGCTTCGACCAGGCGCTCGCGGCGTACGAGGCCGGCGAACGCGAATCGCTTCTCGCCGCACTGGACAAGACCTTGCGGCGCGATCCGTCGGACTCGAGGTTGTGGCATCTGCACGGCCTCGTCCTCCGCGATCTCGAAAGAAGGGCCGAAGCGATCGATTCGCTGCGCAGGTCTGCGGAACTTGGACCCAATTCGGCGCGCGCCGCACATGCGCTGGCGCGAACCTTGTTCGAAGCGGGCCTTCCCAGCCTCGAGGCGTACGGGAGAGCGCTGCGTCTAGCGCCCGCCGATACCGAAATCCTCGCCGGAATGACCTCCGCTTTCGCGGCGGAAGGCGAAGCCGATTCCGCCATCGAAGGCCTCGCCAGGATCCTGTCGCGGTCGCCGCATTGGGCGGAGGGCCACGTCCTGCTCGCCAAGCTGCGCTGGGCGCAGGGCGAGCGCGAAGGATTCGCCCGCAGCTTCGAGCCCGCGCTGGCGGCGATGCCCTCCAATGCGGACCTCTGGCGCGAATATCTGATCGCGCTTCTTCATGCCGAGCAGTGGGATGAAATGTTGCGAGTGGTTGCCCGCGGCCGGGAGAAGCTTGGCGACAACCTGATCTTCGCCGCCAATGAAGCGATCGTCGCGACCGAGACCGGCGACTGCGAGCGGGCGGAAGCCTTGTTCGCTCCGCTGGTCGGCGTCGACGATGCGACGCTCCAGGTCCGCCGTGTCCGCCATTATGTGCGGTGGGGCCGGCCGCAGCAGGCGGACTCGATCATCGCTGGCTGGTCCGGCCGTCCCGAGGCTTTCATGTTCTGGCCCTATGCGTCGATCGCCTGGCGCATGATGGGGGATTCGCGCTGGGACTGGCTGGAAGGGGACGAGCGATTCGTCGGCGTCTACGACATCGCCGACAGGCTGCCGCCGCTCGACGTTCTGGCGAGCAGCCTCCGCAATCTCCACTCGCTGAAAGCCCAGCCGCTCGAGCAGTCGTTGCGCGGGGGAACGCAGACCGAGGGCGACATCTTCATGCATGTCGATCCCGTGCTCGTGCAGCTTCGCGAGGCGGTCCGGACGACGGTGGCCGAACATGTCGCGAAGCTGCCGCAGCCGGACCCCGGCCACCCGCTGCTGGCATCCCCGCGGCATTCGATACGGTTCGCCGGCGCCTGGTCGGTGTGGCTCAAGACCGGCGGCTTCCACGCCAATCATGTCCACCCCGTGGGCTGGATAAGCTCGGCATTGTACATCGTCCTTCCGCCCGATCTTGGAAAGGACGAGGCCGGCTTCCTCACTCTTGGCGACCCGACCTCGCCGACGATGAAGATCGCCATGCCGCCGCTGCGCACGATCGAGCCCAAGCCGGGGCGGCTCGCTCTGTTTCCGTCCTACATGTGGCATGGCACGCGGCCCTTCGGCGAGGGAGAGCGGATCACCGTGGCGTTCGATGTCGCCGTTCCCGGCGGGCGACCCGAGGGTAGCCAATAATCTAAGCTGCTCTGAAGTTGCCCGTTTTGGCGATTCGGCTTAAGCTGGCCCCGGAAGTGAGGTGAGGTCGAGATGTTGAAGTCTGTCATTCTCGTAGTGGCCGGTGTTGCTGTTGCCATGCCCGCAGCCGCGCAAAATACCATTCAGCCGCAGCCGGTGCAGACGGCGACCGCAAACTCCGACGTGAACAAGCTCGTCTGCAAAAAGGAAGAGGAGATCGGCTCGCGCCTCGCGGTGAAGAAAGTCTGCCTGACCGTCCAGCAGTGGCAGGAACGCGCGACCGACGACCGTCAGCAGCTCGAACGCGTCCAGCAGGGTGCAAGAGGACCCAGCTCGGGCGGCTGATCAGTTGTCGAAATGCTCGCCGAGCGCTTGCTTGAGCGCCATTTGGTAGTTTCTCCATCGCCCGCTCGATCGCGCGTGCAGCGGCTCGCGCACTTGCCACACGCTTGCGGTTTTGACGGCGCCGCTGCGGCGGTGAAAGTCGAGCAGCTCGTCCTCCCACTCCAGGTCGAGGAAAGCGAGTAGCCGGTCGAGGATCGGCTTCGGGCCGAGCACCAGCGAATCGTAATCGACTTCGAAAATGTCACCTGGATACAAGCGCTTCCAGTGCGCCATCAGCCGCTCATATTGCGCATGCCAATGCGCGGCATCGGCGAGGTCCAGCGCATAGGGCATGGCCGGTCCCAAGTGCAGGAAATGGAGCGACAGCAGAGTGTCGAGCCGGTTGCGCCGGGTGTGGACGATCCTCGCGTCGGGAAACAGGGTCTTGATGAGACCCACGTGCAGGAAATTGTCGGGCCGCTTGTCGGTCACCATCGAGCCGGGGCTGGCGAACGGCGCCAGGCCGTCGCGGTAGAAAGTCCGCCAGCGCTCGATTGTCGACTCGTCCGCGGCGGGCACGGCTTCCGGATAACCGGGGATGCGCGAAACGAGCTCGGGAATCAGGTCCAGCTCGCCGGCCGAAACGATTCGGCTGTGGCTGGCGAGGATCTGCTCAACCAAGGTTGAGCCGGAGCGGAACATCCCCAGGATGAAAATTGGCGGGTTTGACGAGGTTGCACCGCCAGCCGGCTTCGCGAAGGCGGCGATCAGCCGATCGACGAAGCGCTCATGCGCCGCACGGTCGTAGCCGCGGAAAGCGGGCCCGAAACTGTCGCGACTGGATCGGTTCGCTGCCTCATAGGCCGCGAATGCCTGGTCATAAGCGCCGCGCGCATCGAGCAGCCGCCCAAGCGCGAACCCCAGGTCTGCGCGCCCCGCCGGGTCGGCCTCGCGTGCAACCGCGTCCTGCAACCGCTCGATCAGCTCGGCCGCGGCGTCCGTGTTGGCGCCCACGACACCGGCAAGGCGGCTAAGCGCGAGCGGGTCGCCGGGAGCTGAGTCGAGCGCGCGCCGGTACGCCGCTTCTGCTGCCGCCCTGTCGCCGCGATCCTCGTGGAGATTGCCCAGGTTGAGCAGCGCCGGGAGATAATCCGGACGGAACTTCAGTGCCGCCTGCAGCTCCGCCTCGGCTTCGTCATGGCGCGCCAGCTGGTCCGACAGGATGACCGACCGGTTGAGGTGCACTTCCTGCGGGTCGCGAACCCCGCGTCGGAGCGCCTCGCCATAGGAATCGAGCGCCGCCTCGTACTGCCGCGCGCGGCGCTGGAGCCAGCCGAGATTGTACCAGCTGTCGGGAAGGTCCGGTTCGCGATCGAGGACTGCCCGGTACGCGCCGATCGCCTCGTCGACGCGGCCCGCCCGGCGAAACGCCGCAGCGCGTTCCAGCAATGCCGCAGTTTCCCGGTCCATGCCTGGTGCGTAGCCGCCTGGGCCACGCGCCGGAAGAGCCCTTACTCGGCGGCTTCGCGCACTTCGCCGACCGGCTCCAGCACCAGCTGGCCTTCGCCCTCGTCGACGCGCACGGTGTCGCCGTCCCGGATCCGGCCCGACAGCAAAGCGTCGGCGAGCGGGTCCTGCAGATATTTCTGGACCGCGCGCTTTAGCGGCCGGGCGCCGTAGACGGGGTCGTAGCCGACCCGGCCGAGCCATTCGCGCGCCGCTTCGCTGAGCATCAAGGTGATCTTGCGGTCTTCGAGCAGCTTCTGGAGCCGGGCCATCTGGATGTCGACGATCGGCCCCATGTGCGCCGCGCCGAGGCGGTGGAAGAGGATGATCTCGTCGAGCCGATTGAGGAACTCCGGCCGGAAATGGGCGCGGACGACTTCCATCACCTGCGTCTCGACCTTCTCCACCGGCTCGTCCTCGCCAAGGCTGGCGAGATATTGCGAGCCGAGGTTGGAGGTAAGGATGATGATGGTGTTGGTGAAATCGACCGTGCGGCCCTGGCCGTCGGTCAGGCGGCCGTCGTCGAGCACTTGCAGGAGCACGTTGAACACGTCGCCGTGCGCCTTCTCGACCTCGTCGAAGAGGACGACCTGGTAGGGCCGCCGCCGGACGGCTTCGGTCAGCACTCCGCCTTCCTCATAGCCGACATAGCCCGGCGGAGCGCCGATCAGCCGGGCCACCGCGTGCTTCTCCATGAACTCGCTCATGTCGATCCGAACCATGGCGCTCGAGTCGTCGAAAAGGAATTCGGCAAGCGCCTTGGTGAGCTCGGTCTTGCCGACTCCGGTGGGACCCAGGAACAGGAACGAGCCAAGCGGCCGGTTCGGGTCCTGCAAGCCGGCGCGGGCGCGGCGGACGGCGGCGGACACGGCCTTCACCGCTTCCTCCTGCCCGATCACGCGGGCGCCGATCGCCTGCTCCATCTGCATCAGTTTCTCGCGCTCGCCTTCCATCATCCGCTCGACCGGAATCCCGGTCCAGCGGCTGACGACGGCGGCGATGTCCTGGTCGGTGACCTCCTCGCGGAGCATCGCGCCTTTCGAGGCGACCTGCGCGTCTGCAAGCTGCTTCTCGAGTTGCGGAATGCGCCCGTACTGCAGCTCCCCGGCCTTGGCGAGGTCGCCGCCGCGCTGCGCCTGCTCGAGCTCGAGGCGGGCACCGTCGAGCTGCTCCTTGATCTTCGCTTCGGCCGAAATCTTCTCCTTCTCGGCCTGCCAGCGTTGGGTCAGCTCCGCCGATTGCTGCTCGAGGTTGGCGAGCTCGTTCTCGAGCTTGCCAAGCCGCTCCTTCGACGCCTTGTCCGGCTCCTTCTTCAGTGCCTCGCGCTCGATCTTGAGCTGGATGATTCGCCGATCGAGATTCTCGATCTCCTCCGGCTTCGATTCGACCTCCATCCGGATCCGGCTCGCCGCCTCGTCCATCAGGTCGATCGCCTTGTCCGGAAGGAATCGATCGGTGATGTAGCGGTTCGACAGAGTCGCCGCCGCGACGATCGCCGCGTCGGTGATCCGGACTCCGTGGTGGAGCTCGTATTTCTCCTTCAGCCCGCGAAGGATCGAGATGGTATCGGGAACGGTCGGCTCGCCGACGAAAACCGGCTGGAAGCGTCGTTCCAGCGCCGCGTCCTTCTCGACATATTTGCGATACTCGTCGAGCGTCGTTGCGCCGATGCAGTGGAGCTCGCCGCGTGCCAGCGCCGGCTTCAGCAGGTTCGACGCGTCCATCGCGCCTTCGCTTTTCCCCGCGCCAACCAGAGTGTGCATCTCGTCGATGAACAGGATGATCTCGCCCGCGCCCTGCTTCACCTCGTCGAGGACGCCCTTCAGCCGCTCCTCGAACTCGCCCCGATATTTCGCGCCCGCGATCAGCGAGCCCATGTCGAGCGCAAGCAGGCGCCGGTCCTTGATTCCGTCGGGAACGTCGCCGTTGGTGATCCGGATCGCCAGCCCCTCGACGATTGCCGTCTTGCCGACGCCCGGCTCGCCGATCAGCACCGGATTGTTCTTGGTCCGGCGGGCGAGCACCTGGATAGTTCGGCGGATTTCCTCGTCGCGGCCGATGACGGGGTCGAGCTTGCCCTCGCGCGCCGCCTCGGTGAGGTCGCGGGTGTAGCGCTTCAATGCGTCATAACGGTCTTCGGAAGCTTGGGTGTCCGCCGTCCGTCCACCCCGCAGCTTCTCGATCGCGGCGTTGAGGTTCTGCGGCTTCACGCCCGCGTTTTCGAGCGCCTCGGCGACGCTGGTGCCCTTGGCCAGGGTCATCGCCAGGAGGATCCGCTCGACCGTCACATATTGGTCGCCCGCTTTCTTCGCGACTTCCTCGGCCTGGTCGAGGAGCCGGATCGTGTCGCCATCCATCGCCGGGGCGGACGTCGCGCCGCTGCCCGTTACCGTCGGGATTTTGGCGACGAGCGCGTCGACTTCGCGCTTCGCTGTCTTGGCGTCTCCGCCCGCGGCCTGGATCAGCCCCGCGGCCATTCCCCGCTCGTCGTCGAGCAAAGCCTTGAGCAAATGCGCGGGCGTGATCTGCTGGTTATGCTCGCGAACCGCGATCGTCTGCGCGGCCTGCAGGAAGCCCCGGGCGCGGTCGGTCAGCTTTTCAAAGTCCATTCAAAGCCCCTCTTTCGATCGGAGCGATATGGTGTGGTATATCGGCAACACAAGGGGACAAAGCCCTAGTGCTTCGGCGGCACAATATCCTGAGGTTGGGAAACGGAAATTTGTGCTTTTGTTTCCGCCGCTTGCGTTTGGGCAGGTAAGGGCTGGCCGACCGAGGCGATATCCGATGGATGGACGATCGGCGGGCATAAAGCGAGGACCGCCGGGTCCATGTTCCAGCGGCGGAACTTGGTGCTGTCCACGTGGAAGCGCAGATAGGCGTAGAATCCGAGGCCAGCGCCGTAGCGATCTCCGTTACGGGTGTGGGCGGCGCACAAAGTCTGGATCAAGGCTTCGCGACTGATTGGTTTCAGCGGGACCATGTCGATCGCCGAAGCCTGCTTGTGCGCGCTTTCGGGCGCTCCGCCGGCGCATTTGTTGAGCATCGGATTGCGATAGACCGACACGGGCTCCACCGGGCCGACTGCGGGGATCACATAATCGCGAACATAGCGAAGCGTCTGGATGATGTGCGGCCATTCGCTCGTCGGTGGAACCTCGAACGGCTGCGCCCCGCATTCCTGCCACGACGTCGCGGTGCGCAGCAGCTGCCAGGTCGGCACGATTCCGCCGACCTCTGCCGAGCCGAGATAGTCGTTGAACGCCTTGACCTCTGCGGCTCGCGCCGGCTCGGCGAGATACCAGCTGCGATAGCCCGGCTCGTCCTGGCCGGCGCTGATATAGGCCGTCGCCGGGTCCCACGCGGCTGGAGAAGGCGCCGACGGAGGAGGAGCAGGGGGAGGGATGGCGTCTTGAGTCACTGCGGGCGGCGCGAGAAGCATCGACAGGAACAGGAGCATGCGCATCGCCGCGATGATACTCGCGTGACGCCGCTTGAAAAGCGCTCAGCGCTGGGCAACACCGCGTTTATGGGCCAGCCGATCGATGTCGACCTCCCGCACAAGCTCGGGAAAGAAGAGGCGAAGCGCCGGATCGGCAACAATATCCACCTGTTGCACAAGCAGCTTCCCGGCGGCGGCGAGGTCAAATCGCGCTGGGAAGGCGACACGATGAAGCTGTCGGTCGCGGCGATGGGCGATTCGATAAACGCCGATCTTACCGTGTTCGACAACAAGGTTCATTGTCATTTCGACCTGCCGGGCCTGCTCGGGATGTTCGCCCAGCCGATCGCGGGCATGCTCAAGGCCAAGGGCGGCGACATCCTCCTCGAGGACCATACAGACTGATGAGGAATTTCGCCGTGGTCGGATCGGGGCCGGGGGGCTTCTACACCGCGGAGGCACTCAACAAGGCCTATGGCGACCAGGCACGCGTCGATATTCTCGACCGCTATCCGGTGCCGTACGGGCTGGTCCGCTTCGGGGTCGCGCCCGACCACCAGTCGCTGAAAGCGGTGTCGAAGCGCTACGACACGACCGCCGAGAGTCCGGGCGTCGATTTCATCGGCAATGTCACGGTCGGCCGCGACCTCTCCATCGCCGAATTGCTCGAGCTTTATGACGCGGTGGTACTGGCGATCGGGGCGCCGCACGACCGCAAGCTCGGCATAACCGGCGAGGACCTGCCGGGCGTGATCGGCTCGGCGGCCTTTGTCGGCTGGTACAACGGCCACCCGGAGTTCGCCGATCTGGACCCGCCGCTCGGCGGCAGCCATGCGGCCGTGATCGGCAACGGCAATGTCGCGCTCGATTGCGCCCGGATCCTGGCAAAGACCCGTGGCGAGCTCGAGGGCGGCGACATTGTCGGCCACGCGCTCGATGCGCTGGAAGCCTCGCCGATTCGTACCGTCACCATTCTTGGCCGTCGCGGCCCGCTTCAGATTTCGATGACTCCAAAGGAACTCGGTGAGCTCGGGCGAATCGAGGCGGCGACTCCCGTCGTCGATCCCGCCGATTTTCCGCCCGCGGACGCCGACGAGGCGCTCGAACCCGGGCAGCGCAAGTCCGTGACTCTCCTTCGAGACTATGCCGCGAATGGTCCGGACCCGTCAAAGCCGACGCGGATGGTCTTCGATTTTTTCGCCAAGCCGCTCCGGGTCGAGGGTGACGGCAAGGCGGAGCGGCTGATTGTCGAGCGAACGCGACTCGACGAGAATGACCGCGCCGTCGGCACCGGAGAGACCTATGAAGTTCCGGCGAGCCTTGTGATCAGCTCGATCGGCTATTCGACGCCGCCGATGGAGGGCGTTCCCTACGACGAGCGCGGCGGCAAGTTCCTCAACGACACGGGCAGGATCGCGGACCGGCTCTATTGCGTCGGCTGGGCCCGGCGCGGCCCGTCGGGGACGATCGGAACCAATCGGCCCGACGGCTATGAAGTCGCGGCGCAGATCGAGGCGGCAATGCCGCCCGGAAGCTCCGGCGAGCGACCCGGAGCCGAGGGCCTGAAAGCGCTGCTCGCGACCCGCAACGTCATGCCCACCGATTACGACGACTGGCGCAAGATCGAGCGAACCGAAGCGGCGAACGCCCGCCCCGGCTCCCCGCGCGAGAAATTCGTCCGCATCGAGGATTGGTTGAAGGCGGTCGGACGATAGGCCGCTTGCGCTCTCGCAAACCCCCATCTATCTAGCCGCGGCCTTGGCTCCCGTCGCGACCTCGTGTCGCAACTCAAGCGGGTTCCGGTCGGGGAGTAGCTCAGCCTGGTAGAGCACTGTCTTCGGGAGGCAGGGGCCGGAGGTTCGAATCCTCTCTCCCCGACCAATCGCTCTTGCAGGACCATTCGGGGAATGGTCCGAAACAGCGATGACGCGCAGGACTGCACGCGGCGGTCCGAGCATGATCATCATCCGATGGATGTCGAGTTGATCCAGCCGCGCCCTTAAACCTTCGTCAGTGCCGATCCCTTGTGCGCGGCGATGTGATCCGTCTTGTCGCTCTTGATCTCGTACTGCGGCTCGTCGGCGCTCGCGTGGTGCGTGTAGCCGTGCCAGTCGAAGTCGCGGGTGTGAACCTTGGTGATGTGGCCGCTGACGTGTCCCGCTTCGGAATTCCATTTCACATGGTCGCCGGTCTTGAACTTCGTGCTCATTCTCCGTCTCGATCGATCGTGTTTGAGTCGATCTCAGAAACGACTGTGCAGGCGGTGAGTGCCATCGCCACCCGCATCTCCGCTTCGATGATCTTGAGCACGTTGGTCACGCCTGCGCCCCCGGCCGCCGCCAATGCATAGGCCCAGGCTCGCCCGAGAAGCACGAAGTCGGCGCCGAGTGCGATCATCCGGACGACGTCCAGCCCCGAGCGAACTCCGCCGTCCACCAGCACCGGAATCTTGCGGTCAATCGCTTCGGCAACGCGGGGCAGGGCACGCGCGGTCGAGACGACTCCGTCGAGTTGCCGGCCGCCGTGGTTGGAAACTACGATCGCGTCGGCTCCCGCCTGGAGCGCCTGCCGCGCGTCGTCGCCATCGAGAATGCCCTTGATGATCAGCGGACCGTCCCAGCGCTTGCGAAGCCACTCGACCTCCTTCCAACTGACCGATGGATCGAAATTGGCGTGGATCCAGGCCTGGAAATCGCTGAGCGGCGCCTTGCGGCCGACGATCGGCTCGAGATTACCGAGGCTGATCGGGCGGCCGCGAATGCCCACGTCCCACAGCCATTCCGGCCGGGCCAGAAGCTGCGCGATCCGCCGCAGGCCCACGCCCGCCGCTCGATAATCGCGATAGCGCGAACCGGGGACCGCAAGATCGACGGTGAGGATCAGCGCCCCGCATCGAGCCTCCTTCGCCCGCTCGACCATGTCGGCGACGAAGCCGCGATCCTTGACGAAATAGAGCTGGTACCAGGGGACATGGCCCGATGCGGCGACTTCGCGAAGCGAGCAGCCGCTGACCGTCGAAAGCGCCATCGGCACGTTCGCTGCCGCAGCCGCCCGGGCTGCCTGAACCTCGCCGCGCCGCGCATACAGCCCAGCCAGGCCAACCGGCCCAAGCCCCACCGGCATTGCCCAGCGCCTGCCGAACAGCTCGGTCGACAGGTCGATTGCGGAGACGTCGCGAAGGACTCGCTGGCGAAGCGCAATCGCTTCGAGGTCGGCGACGTTCCGCCTCAGCGTCGCCTCGGCGTAGGAGCCGCCGTCGAGATATTCGAACAGGAAGTGCGGCAGCCGCGCCTTGGCGAGCGCGCGATAATCAGTGACGGAAGCCGCTCGTCTCACGCCCTTGCTCCCGTCATCGGCCCGCCCCTTCAAAGTTGCATCAGCGACCACATATCCAGGGCTCTTTCAAGCAGAACCCAAGGAGGCTGGGATGGTCGAAGCACCCCGCATGGACATCACGAAGCTCGCACCCGAGGCGTACCGGCACCTGATCGCGCTGGAGCAGACGATCGCCGGCAAGATCGATCCCAAGCTGTACCACCTGGTCAAGCTGCGGGCCTCGCAAATCAACGGCTGCGCCTTCTGCATCGGCATGCACAGCGACGAAGCGCTTCGCGACGGCGAGAGCCTCGAACGGATCGTGCTCCTCGACGCCTGGGAGGAATCCTCCCTCTACAGCGACAAGGAGCGGGCGGCGCTGGAATGGATCGAGGATCTGACGCTCATCGCCGACACGCACGCGCCGCGCGAATCGTTCGAGGGCCTCAAGGAGCATTTCTCCAACGAGGAGATTGGCTTCCTCTCGCTCGCGGCCGTGATGATCAACGCCTGGAACCGGATCGCAATCTCGTCGCGCGCTCAATATGACCGCAGCGCCTTCGAGCGCCAGAGAAACGAAGTGAAGCTCGCCGAACCCGTCTAGGTCGCGAAGCCGGGATCGAGCCGGTACGCCTTGCGCTTGAGCGCGGGCCAGGCGAGCAGATTCGCGGCGACGTTGAGGCCCATCGCCCCCTGCTCGGCGGTGACTTCCGGCGCGCCCTGCGGCGGCATGCTCACGTCGCTTCCGGCCGATAGCGCCATGACCTGCGCCTGGCAGGCCCGTTCGAGGAAATAGAGCTTCACGAAGCATTCGCCGACCGTCTTGCCGACGGCGAGCGTGCCGTGGTTGCGAAGGATCATCGCACCCTTCGCACCCTTGGTGCCGAGGTTGGTGACCAGCCGCTCGCGCTCGCCGAGATCGACCGCGACCCCCTCATAATCGTGGAAAGCGACGTCCTGGCGGACCAGCATCGCCGTCTGGGTGAGCGGCAGAAGCCCTTCGGAATGTGCCGAGACCGCCTGTCCCGCCGGCGTGTGCAGGTGCATCACCGCCTGCGCATCGTCGCGCGCCATGTGGATTGCCGAGTGGATGGTGAATCCCGCCGGATTGGTGATGAACGGAGTCGGCTCGACCGGATTGCCCTGGACATCGACCTTGACCAGCGACGATGCGGTCACTTCCTCGAACATCAACTGATAAGGGTTGAGCAGGAAATGATGCTCAGGCCCCGGAATTCGCGCCGACAGATGCGTGAAGATGAGGTCGTCCCAGCCGTAATGAGCGACCATCCGGTAGGCGCAGGCGAGGTCGACCCGGATCGCCCACTCCTCGTCGCTGACCTTGCCCTGGAGCGAAGGGACCTCGACCGACTCGAGCGCCTTCGCGCCGGTGATCCCGCGGTTCATGCTGTCGACGCGGTTCATGCTTCCTGCCCTTGCTTGTCGGGATGCGCAGCCGCGAAAGCCGGGATCGCGTTGGCGCTCGCATCCGCCCTCAGCAACGTCGGATAGGCGTCCAGCGGCACCTTGAACCTCCGCGCATTGTACATCTGCGGAACCAGGCAAATGTCGGCCAGGGTCGGCAGGTTGCCGAACAGGAACCCGCCCGCCCGGCTCTTGGCCAGCGCCTCGAGCGCGTCGAACCCTTCGGTCACCCAGTGCGCGTACCATTTGTCGCGCTTGTCCTCGCCCTGCTGGAGCGGGCCGGAGAGATATTTGAGCACGCGCAAATTGTTCAGCGGATGAATGTCGCAGGCGACCGTCAGCGCCATCGCCAGCACGTGCGCGCGATCGTTGGCGTCGGCGGGCAGGAACGGCGGCTCTGGAAAGCGCGAATCGAGATAGTCGCAGATCGCCAGGCTCTGCGTGAGCCGGTGATCGTCGATCTCCAGCATCGGAACGAAACCCTGAGGATTCAACGCTTTGTAGGAAGAGCTCTTCTGCTCCCCTTCGCGAAGGTCGACGGGGCGACTTTCGTACTCGACGCCCTTGACGTTGAGCGCAATTCGCACCCGATAGGCGGCCGACGAGCGGAAATAATCGTGGAGGACGGCGCGTGTCATGGCGCGATGCTTAACGCGCGCCGAGGAACGGCGCCACTACCTCCGGCGGCACCCGCAAGGGCCGGCCGCTGGAACGGTCGAGCATCGCCCAGACGGTGCGGGCGCGGACGCACGTCTTTCCGTCCGCCCCGCTGAACTCCACGAAGCGGTCGAAGCGGGCGCCCTGCGGGGCATCGCCGACCCACGTCCGAGCAACAATCTCGTCGCCTTCATGGGCGGCTCGCAAATAATCGATCTCGTGCCGCACGACGACCCAGAAATAGCGATCGCGATGAGCCGGCTGGGCGATCGAATCCCAATTCGCCACCGCCACCTGCTGGATCCACTGTACCCAGACGGCATTGTTGACGTGGCCGAGCTCGTCGATATCCCCCGGCGCGGCGGTGAACGTCATCTCGAACACCGGCCGCTTCGCCATCTCACTCCACCTGGGTCAGCACGAACGCATAGGTCTCCGCCACCTCGTGCAGATGCTCCCAGCGGCCGGACTTGCCGCCGTGGCCCGCGCCCATGTTGATCTTGAGCAGCAGCAGATTGTTGTCGGTCTTGTTCGCCCGCAGCTTCGCCGCCCACTTCGCCGGCTCCCAATAGGTCACGCGCGGGTCATTGAGCCCGCCGGTGATCAGCATCGGCGGATAATTCTGCGCCTTCACATTGTCGTATGGCGAATAGCCCCGGATCAGCTCGAACGCGGCCTTGTCCTTGAGCGGATTGCCCCATTCGGGCCACTCGCCGGGGGTCAGCGGAAGCGAGTCATCGAGCATGGTGTTGAGCACGTCGACGAACGGCACGTCGGCGACCACCGCGCCCCACAGCTCGGGATCGGTATTGGCGACCACGCCCATCAGCTCGCCGCCGGCCGACCCGCCGTTGATGGCGATGTGGCCGGCACGCGTGAACTTCGCCTCCATCAGGCCTTTCGCGCAATCGACGAAGTCGGTGAAGGCGTTGTTGCGCTTGGTCAGCTTGCCTTCGAGATACCAATTGTAGCCGAGGTCGTCGCCGCCGCGGATGTGGGCGATCGCATAGGCCCAGCCGCGGTCGAGCAGGCTGATCCGCGCCGTCGAGAATCCCGGCGGGATGGCGTGGCCGTAGGCGCCGTACGCGTAGAGGAAGAGCTTGCCCTCGCCGTTCTTTTCGAAGCCCTTGGGATAGACGACCGAGACGGGAATTTGCTTGCCGTCGCGGGCCGGGACCATCAGCCGCTCGGTCGCATATTTCGATGCGTCGTAGCCCGACGGGATCTCCTGGACCTTCAGCACCTCCAGCTCTCTGCTGGCGGGGTGATAGTCATAGACCGTCCCCGGCGTCACCATCGACGAATAGCCGATCCGGTAGGCGTCCGGGGCAAACTCGGGATTGCCTGCGAAACCGGCACTGTAGCTCGCTTCGGCGAATGGAATCCGGGTCTCGGCGCCGCCGTATGTGCGAAGGATCAGCTGGTCGAGGCCGTCGACCCGCTCGTGCATGACGATGTGGTCGCGATAGCTGGCCGCGCCCATCAGATAGACGCTGTCGGAGCCCGGGATCACGGTCTTCCACTCGCCCGGATTGGCCGGATCGGCCTCGGCGAGGCGGAAGTTCACATGGTCGTCGTTGGTGACGATCCACAATTTCCCGTGGGCGGCGTCGGGCGAATATTCGCGGCCCTGCTTGCGCGGGGCGATCAGCACCGGCTCCGCGAGCGGGTCCGACGAAGGCACGAACCGGACCTCGGTCGTCGTATTGTCGCCGGTGGCGATGAAGATCAGGCTGCGGTCCTGCGAATCGTCCACGCCGACCGAAAAGCCGAGGTCCTCGGTCTCCTCGTAGAGCGTCCTGTCCTCGCTGACCGGAGTCCCCAGCCCGTGGTAGCGGGCGCGGTAGCTCCGCCAGTTGTCGTTCACCTCGGTGAAAACGACGCCCGCGCTGTCGCTGGTCCAGACCGGCGCGCCGATCCCGACTTCGGTGACCGTCTCGATGTCCTCGCCCGTCGCGAGATCGCGGATCTTGAGCACGAACCGCTCCGAACCGTTGGCGTCGACCATCGTCGCCACCAGCTTTCCGTCCGGGCTGAAGTCCATCGCGCCGAGCCGGAAATAGTCCTTCCCCTCGGCCTCGGCCGGCTCGTCGTAGACGAGTTGGTCATCGCCGCCGGCGACGGGCTTGCGGTACCAGCGCTTGTACTGAGCGCCCGTCTCGAACTTCGTCCAGTAGAGCCAGTCGCCGTCGCGGATCGGGACCGAGCTCTCGTCCTCCTTGATCCGCCCCTTCATCTCCTCGAACAGCTCGTCGAGAAGCCCCTCATGCGGCTGCTTCCAGGCCTCGAAATAGGCATTCTCGGCCTTCAGATAGGTCAGCACATTCTCGTCGGTGACGTTGGGATATCCCTGGTCGCGAATCCACGCGTAGGGGTCCTCGACGGTGTGCCCGTGGTATTCGAAGCTGTGCGGGCGCTGTTCGGCTTTGGGCGGTGGCGGAAGCTCGGTCGTCTTGTTCATGCCGACCGCTCTTAGCGCCCCCGCCCGAGACAGGAAGGGGCAAGGTTCAGCGCTATTGCGGCGTTTGCGGCTGGATGACGGGCTCGGGCGGCGGAACGGGCGCCGTCTTAACTCCGACCTTCGGCTTCGTCAGGACATTCTGCCTGAGGTCGCGGATCTTGTCCTTGAGCCCCGGTTCCGGCGTCGGCGGGGTCGAATCGTCGCCCTTCACGGTCAGGCCGCCGGTATCCACCGTCGGGTCGCTGCTGGCGGCCGCCGCATAAACATAATCGCGGCGGCAGATCGTCCCGGCGTGGCAGGAGAAATTGACGCCGCCCGGCGGAAGCGTGACGGCGACGGCCGGGAACCACATCGGGAAATCCCAGCTGTCGGACCAGACGCTGATGTCGATGAACGCGTGCGCGTCGACCCCCGGAGTGACGATGAAGCCGAGATTGTAGAGCGGCGAGCCGATCGAGAAATTGCTCGTATGCTGCGCCGCGTCGATCGCCAGCGGCATTTTCGTTCCGTTGACGATCGGCTGGTCGCTGTTCGCGACATTGTCGTGAAGCACCAGCTTCAGCGCGTCGGAATGAAGCCCGACCTTCACCGCGGGATGGACGAGGATCCCCGCGGCGCCCCAATTGCCGTAGCCTGCAAGCAGGTCCAGGGACGTCAGGACGAAGGGAATCTCGCCCGAGTTCGTGCCCGGAGCGGGCGGCCTGAATTGCCCGTGCGTGTAAGGCGCCGGAAGCTTGTCGGCGAGATCATAGCCAACGGTGAGGCTGTGATGGTCCTCACCGATGAACGGCAGCTTGTAGTCATAGCCGGCAGAGGCCTGCAGCTCCGCAACCAGCTCCTGCCCGTTGAAGATCTGGCTCGAGGCGAGGCCGGAGGCGGCATATTGCGCCGGACTGCCGTCGACCGGAGTCATGGTCGCGGTCAGATAGGCATGCTCGCCGCTGGAGTCGTTGGCGTATCGGTACTTGCCGTTGACGACGATCGGGAAACGAAGCCCGAAACCGTAGCTGAACCCTGCGCGGGCGCCGGCATAATAGGTCTCCGAACAGCCGACCCAGCACCAGTTGATCGTCTTCTCGATCCTTTTGCTCCACTCATACTGGCGGCCGAGCGTGAAGCCGGTGAGGAAGACGACATTGTCGATCGGCTGGTTCTCGACCGGGGTCATCGTCACCGGCTGAAGCACCGACAACCGTCCGCCGAGCCGGCCGGCCAGGTCTTGCAGCCGGCCGCCCGAAGGCACGGTCATGCCGCCGCCGTCGGCAACGCCCGAGACGGCCTGCACCTCCTGGTCGAGGACATCGGCCTTCGGGATGAACATCACGTCCTCGATCTTGGTCTCAGCCGAGTTGATCAGCTCGCCCGCGAGCTGGTCGTCGCTCAGCTGCTCGATCCGCGCCGTCTCCTGCGGGCCGATTGCAGCCTCGATCTTCGCTCGCTCGGTGGGATTGGCGAGGATTGCGCGGAAATTGGCGATCTGACTTGCTGTGTCGGCATCCTGCGCGGCCCAGTCCTGCCGCGCCTTGGATATGGCCTCGGCGCGCTTGGCGGGGTCCTCGACGAAGCGCGCGGACGCCGGATCGGAATAGCCGGCGATCCGCTCGTCCTCGCCCATTTTCCGGGCGCAAGCGATTCCCGCCTGTTCGATCTGGCTCCGTCGGCTCGCATCGCTGCAGGTGCCGGCCTTGATCTGGTAATTGAGGAAGCTGCGGACGATCAGCCCCTGCGGCACCACGTATGCGGTGACGTCGGAGGACTTGACCGACACCGCGCCGGGCATGGCCTGAAGCCGGCCGGCGACGTTCGGCAGGGCGTCCCGGTTCTGGAGCATTGCCGACAGGTCGACGGTGGAGTTGCCGAGCTTGAGCGCCCTGGTCGAGCTGATTTCGGAAAGCGACATCTGCTGCTCAACAGGCAGCTGTTCGATGGACGTGAGCGGGCTGTCGCTTTGCAGCAGGATGGTATCGGGGAGTGCCGGAGCCGCGGCGGCCGGTGCGATCCTCGCCATGTCTGCCGGTTGCTCGACACTGGGGACGACGACGGCGAGCTTTTGCGCCGCGGTCGGCGCGACCTTGATCGCGCGCACCATCGGAGCGGTCGATTGAGCGTTGGCGGTAGAAGCCAGGAGAACGCCGGCCGTAGCGGCCGCGCAGCGCAGATGAAGCTGACGCATGGAAGTTGCCCCCTTCCAGGCTCGTCCAGCGCGGACGAAACGCCCCATCGCGATGTAATGGTGACTCCGCTCGGCTCTATCGTCAATCAAAAACGTCAGTAAATCTGACGGTTACTCTATGAGCTGTGCCGAGATTTAATCGGGAGCGGGCATTCGCAACCGGTCGAAAGCGAGTTCTTGGTCTCCTTCTTACTTCGGCGTCTCCCGTCCGGAGACCAGGGATTGGAAGACCGCGGGATGGATTGGCCGGTCGAACTCGATCCCGCCGACGAAGTCCTGAACCCAGCAGACGGCTGCAGCGAGCGGTTCGAGCCCGTCGAACTTCACCAGCATCTGGTCATGCAAACTGGGCCGCTCGACGAACTCGATCTTGCACCCATAAGGCGACGCATCGAAGATCCGCACCTTGTAGCTTTGTCGCCCGGCCATCCTGGAGAAGACTTCGACGTCCAGGGATAACCTGGAACTGCGCCTCGGCTTTTGCGGAAGCGGCGCGGCATAGCCCGAGTCGAAGCATTCCGCGGGCGTGGCCCCGTTCCAGGCGCCGGACGGCGCTTTCCGTGCCCCAGCGCTCATGTCCAGTCGCCTTCGTCGAACGAGAATCCGGTAGTCTCGAAGCGCGACCAGCGAACGCTCGCGGCGACACCCTTCAATGGTCCGACCCGCACGCGAACGGATTCTCCGGGCTTCAGCGGCTCGTCGGTTTGCAGGCAACATCCGTGCAGGGACAGGTTGATCATCTCGACGGCCATGCACCGCCCGTTCGAACGCAACGCCGTGCCCTTTAGCATCACAGCATCCCGCCGATCCCTTAGCCTGTGGACACGCCGTAGCATTTGCGATCTCCCACTCTGCCGCGGGTCGGTTGCAACCCGTCAGGATAGGCCTGTGGCAGTTCGCCACCGGAGCCGCGGTCACGACAGTATCGATCCAATGCGTTTATAAATTCCCCAATAACATTAGATACTTATCGAAAGAGGAAGTCGTGCGCTGCTCGATCTGAGCAACAGTGCGCCGGCCTAGAAACAAAGGTTTACAAACTGGAATAAGGTGACGCGGCTGTCTCAACGACGGGCGCGCTCGCCTGGCCCGCTTGTTGCCGATGGCCGCCGGGCGTAGGTAGCGCCCCATGTCCAGCTATGCAGATCGCCTCGCCGCTCTTCGCGAGCAGTTGAAATCCGAAAAGCTCGACGGGTTCGTCGTCCCGCTCACCGACGAGCATATGAGCGAATATGTCGGCAGCTACGCCCAGCGGCTGCAATGGCTGACCGGCTTCAAGGGCTCGGCGGGCTCGGCGGTCGTGCTCCCGGAAGAAGCCGCGATCTTCGTCGACGGGCGCTACACGCTGCAGGTCCGGCAACAGGTCAGCGCCGAAGACTGGAGCTACCAGTCGGTCCCGGAAACCAGTGTTGCCGACTGGCTCAAGGACCATGCCGCGAAGGGCGCGCGAATCGGCTACGATCCGTGGCTCCACACCCGCGACTGGGTGACGAAAGCGAAGGAGGCGCTCGCCAGCCGCGGCGCCGAGCTGGTTCCGGTCGGCGAAAATCCCATCGACAAGATCTGGATCGACCGACCCGAAGCCTCGAAGGCCAAGCTGGTCGTCCAGCCGGACGAATATGCCGGCAAGAGCGCAGCGGAGAAGCGCACGGACATCGCCGAATGGCTGGACAAGCACGATGCCGACGCGGCGGTTCTCTCCGCGCTCGATTCCATCGCCTGGGCGTTCAACGTGCGCGGCCAGGACGTCACCCACACACCGGTCGCGCTGGCCTATGCAATCGTCAACAAGGACGGCACTGCCGACCTGTTCGTCGCTGACGAGAAGGTCGGCCCGGACGTTCGCCAGCACCTCGGCAACGGGGTGCGGCTGCACGACCGCTACGCATTCGAGAACGCGCTTTCCGAGTTCAAGGGAAAGACCGTCGCGGTCGATCCGGAACGGGCGGTGTCCGCCATCTTCGACGCGCTCGACAGGGCGAGTGCGAAGATCCTTCCGCTTCGCGATCCGGTGGTTCTTCCCAAGGCGCTCAAGAACCCGGTGGAGATTGCCGGGCAGCAGGCAGCGCAGACCCGCGACGGCGCGGTCATCGCCCGGTTCCTCCACTGGATTGACGAGGAAGCTCCGAAGGGCGATGTCGACGAGCTCGGCGCCTCGAACAGGCTCGAGGCGCTTCGCCGCGAGAACCCCGAGCTTCGCGACCTCAGCTTCGACTCCATCTCTGGCGCCGGGCCGAACGGGGCCATCGTCCACTACAAGTCGAGCGAGAAGACGAACCGCAAGCTTGAAACCGGAACGCTCTATTTGATCGATTCGGGCGGCCAGTATGTCGACGGCACCACCGACATCACCCGCACGGTCCCGATCGGCGAACCGACCGACGAGATGCGCGACCGCTTCACCCGAGTGCTGAAGGGCCACATCGCCGTCGCCACCGCGGTGTTCCCGAAGGGGACTCGCGGCACCCAGCTCGACAGCTTCGCCCGGCGGCCTCTGTGGGACGCGGGGCTCGACTACGCCCACGGCACCGGCCACGGCGTCGGCAGCTTCCTTGCGGTCCACGAAGGCCCGCAGCGCATCGCTCCGGTCACCAGCTCGCAGGGCGGCGGCGACGAGCCGCTTGCCGCCGGGATGATCATTTCCAACGAGCCCGGCTATTACAAGACCGGCGAATACGGCATCCGGATCGAGAATTTGGTGCTGGTGGTCGACGTCCACATCGACGGCGAGGAGAAGGAGATGCTCGGTTTCGAGACATTGACCTTTGCCCCGATCGATCGCCGCCTCATCGTCAAGGATATGCTCGGCCCGCAGGAACTTGCGTGGCTCAACAGCTATCACGCGCAGGTGCTGGCGAAGATCGGCCCGAACCTCGCCGGCTCCGACCGCGCCTGGCTCGAGAATGCCTGCGCGCCCATTTGAGGAGGCGATGATGGCGAATTCGCTGCTGACTCATCCCATCCACCTCGGGGCCGGCGCGACCGCCGTCGCCGAGCCGGAGTTCACCGGCGGGATGGAATGGTACCAAGCCTATGGCGAGCGCCACGTCGATGACGGGCCGGAGGGGCGGCTCGTCTCGCTATTCCGTTTCGAGGAGCCGTGGACGAGCTGGGAAATGCACCCGGCGGGCGACGAGGTCGTGTGCTGCATCGAAGGATCGATGACCCTCCACCAGCAGCTTGCGGGCGGAGGCGAGAAGACGATCCACCTCGGGCCCGGCGACTATGCGATCAACCCGCCCGGCGCGTGGCACACCGCGGATTGCAAGGGCTCAGTCCTCGCTCTTTTCATCACCGCCGGCTGGGGGACCGAGCACCGGCCCAGGTGATTCACCGTGTCGCGACTGTGCCTTGCGCCGCCTCAGGTTCTCACGAAGCGCCTTCGCTAGCCGTTCCTCGCGCGACTTGTCCTGTTTCGCCATGGGCTTAGTTTGGGGTGACGAGACGATCCGGGCAAGCGGGTTGACGCAGATAGACCGCTTGGCCATAGCGCCGCCTTCTCCGTCAAAGTGCTGCCGTAGCTCAGTGGTAGAGCGCATCCTTGGTAAGGCTGAGGTCGTGAGTTCAATCCTCACCGGCAGCACCATTTCGGCCTGCAGGGCATCCGGGGGATGCCCGAAGCCCGAAATTGTCACGATGGTTGAATGACCGGAATCCCTGCCTTCGAAGTCGAGATCGCCGACACCGGCGAGGGCCTCACCATCGCCGTTCGCGGCGGCGGCAGGACGAAGGTCTATGCTCTCGGCGGGCGCGAGCAGGGGGATTTCGCGCAATTCCAGGCCGAGCTTGCGGCCGACTTCGGCACCCGCCCCCCGGAATCGCCGGTCGCTCCTGCCTCCGATGCCGACGACCCGCCGTGGCGTCCGCTGCTGACCACCAACATCCATCCCAAGATCCTCGCCGGCTACGGCGACCCGGCGGTGATCCGCACCGACAAGGGCTATTATCTCGCGGCGACGTCGAACGACGCGGTCGACTGCTTCCCGCTGCTCCATTCCGAAGACCTGGAGCAGTGGCGCCATGTCGGCTTCGCTTTTGCCGAGGGGCAGGCGCCCGAGTGGGTGAGCCATGGCGTGCGGCGCGGCGACTTCTGGGCCCCCGAGATCGCCCGCGTCGGCGACGAATATTGGATGGTCTACACGGCTCGCGACAAGAGCTTCGTGCTCAGCATCGGCTTCGCCAGGGCCAGGTCGCCGGAGGGGCCGTGGACCGATCTTGGCCATCCCTTGCTGACCGGCGGAGTCATCGACGGCCACATCTTCGTCGACGACGATGGCGCGAAATATCTGCTGTGGAAGGAGGACCGCAACGGCATCTGGCCGCGCAAGCTCGCCACCTTCCTTGCCGAGCGGCCGGAGCTCGTCGAGCGGATGTTCGACACCGAGGAGGACCGGCGGACGGCGCGCTTTGCCGCCGCCGTCGTGCGCTGGGCGAACACCCGCCGCCCGATGGAGCGCTTCTTCCTGATGCAGACCTTCATCCGCGCGGCGGTGTCGCGCTACCGGCGGGTGCGCGATGTCCTCGCGGGCTATTCGGAGGCCGCCGAGATGCTGGTCGCGATGCGGACTCCGATCCTTGCCCAGCGCATGGCCGACGACGGCGAATCGCTCGTGGGCGCGCCGGTGACTCTGATCAGCAGTGATCTCGACTGGGAGGGGCATCTGGTCGAAGGGCCGTTCCTGTGGAAGCAGGACGGCCGTTACTGGCTGTTCTACGCCGCCAACGACTTCACCGATCCCGCCTACGGAATCGGGGTCGCGGTGTCGGACCATGTGCTCGGCCCGTACAAGAAGTTCCCCAAGCCGCTGCTGAGCTCCGCGAAGGGCTGGGCGGCGCCGGGCCACCCGTCTGTCGCGCTCGGTCCGGGCGACGTCCCGCACATCTTCTTCCACGCCTTCTTCCCCGGCACCGGCGGCTATAACGTGTTTCGCGCATTGCTGACGGCGCGGCTGAAGTTCGGGTCCGAAGGCGTGTCGATTTTCTGACCTTGCCATCGCCGCCCCAATCCTGTTGGGGCGCGTCCATGCGCTTCTTCTCCGACAATGCGGCAGCCGCGCACCCCAAGGTGATCGAGGCGATCGAGCGCTCGAACCGGCTCGACACGGCCTATGATGGCGACGAGCGGAGCCTGGCGCTCGATGGCGCTTTTTCCGAGCTGTTCGGCCGCGAAGCTCGGGCGCTATGGATTTCGACGGGGACCGCAGCCAACTGCCTGGCCTTGGCTGCGCTGTGCCCGCCCTATCGCGGGATATTGTGCCACAAGGACGCGCATATCGAGGTCGACGAAGCGGGCGCCCCCGGCTTCTTCACCGGCGGGGCGAAGCTGATGCTGCTCGACGGAGCGGGGGCGAAGCTCGAGCCGAAGACGGTCGAATCCGCCATCGGGCTCATCCGCAAGGACGTCCACCAGGTGCAGCCGGCGGCGCTCTCGATCACCAATGCGACCGAATACGGCCTCGTCTACCGGGCGCATGAAGTCGCCGCGCTCGGCCAGGTGGCGCGGGCGCACGGCCTCGGATTCCACATGGACGGGGCGCGCTTCGCCAATGCCGTCGTCAGCACCGCCGAAAGCCCCGCAGACCTCAGCTGGCGCGCCGGGGTCGATGCTTTGTCGTTCGGCTTCGTCAAGAATGGCGGGCTGAACGCCGAATGCCTGGTGCTGTTCAGGACCGAGCTTGCCGACGAGATTGCCGTCCGGCGCAAGCGGGCGGGGCATTTGTCGTCGAAGGGACGGATGCTTGCGGCACAGATCCTGGCGCTTCTGGAAAATGGTTTGTGGCTGGAGAACGCCCGCGCCGCCAATGCCGCCGCGCAGACGCTGGCCCAGGCGGCGCCCGACCGGCTGGTCTATCCGGTCGAAGCCAACGAGATATTCCTTCGGGCCACGCCCGAAGAAGCCGCTTCTCTGCGCTCGAGCGGTTTCGATTTCTACGACTGGGGCCCGGGCGAAATCCGGTTCGTGACGAGCTGGGACCAGGGCGGGGAGCCGGTCCGGATGCTCGCAGAGGCGATCGCGAGCCTGTGAACCAACGGCGGACCTCGACCTGGCTCGAGATCGTCCTCCCGTTCATCATCTTCACGACCATCTGGGGCTCGACCTGGATCGTCATCCGCGATCAGCTGGGGATCGTTCCGGCGCAATGGTCGGTGAGCTACCGCTTCGTCATCGCCGCGGTGGCGATGGCCGGGCTGGCAAAGCTCAAGGGCCGCCCCCTGCTCCTCGACCGGCAGGGGATGCAGGCGGCGCTGTTCATCGGAATCGCGCAGTTCTGCATCAACTTCAATTTCGTCTACCTCGCCGAACGGCACGTCACGTCGGGCGTGGTCGCGACCATGTTCGCGCTGCTGCTGATCCCCAACAGCCTGCTCGGCTGGCTGTTTCTCGGCCAGCGGCCGGGTGGCCGCTTCGCGATCGGCTCGGTGGTCGCAGTGGCCGGGATCGTCCTGCTGTGCCTGCACGAGCTCGGCTCCAACCCGGCGCCGGCGAGCGAAGTTCTGGCCGGGCTTGGCTTCACCGCCATCGCGCTCACCGCCGCATCGGCCGCCAACGTCTATCAGGCGCGCGAGCACGTGCGCCGGCACCATCTCGCCAGCCTGCTCGCCTGGTCGATGGCGATCGGCGCCGTGATCGACATCGCTCTCGCCTGGGCGGTGGCCGGTCCGCCGGTGTTCAGCACCCGGCCCGGCTATTGGGCAGGAATGCTGTACCTGTCGCTGCTGGCCTCGGCGCTGGGCTTCAGCCTCTATTTCCCCGTGGTTCGCAAGATCGGGCCGGGCAAGGCCGCTTACTCCAGCGTGCTCGTGCCGGTGATCGCCATGGCGTTCTCCACCGTCGTCGAGGCCTATCGCTGGAACGCGGTCGCCATCGCCGGCGCGGTTCTGACGCTCGCCGGAATGCTGATCGCGATGAGCCGCGGCCGCTTGGTTGTGCAGTCGCCCGACGCCGCCTAAGCGCAAATCATGGCCGACGTCAGAGTGAATGCGGAAGCACCGCAAAATCCGACCCATGTCGCAATCCGCCGCGAGGATTATTCCCCGCCCGACTGGCTGGTCCCGCAGATCGAACTCAACTTCACGCTCGGGATCGAGAAGACGCGGGTGCAGGCGAAACTTTCCGTGCAGCGCAATCCGAGCGGCTCGGCGGATGCGCCGCTACGGCTGAAGGGAGACGATCTCAAGCCGCTGGGCGTGTGGATCGACGGCGCCTCGTCCGAGGATTGGTCGATGGACGGCTCCGACCTGCTGATCCCGCTGGACGGCGATGCGTACGAAGTCGCCATCGAAAACGAGATCAGCCCCTCCGCCAACAGCAAGCTGATGGGACTCTATGCCTCCAACGGCATGCTGTGCACGCAGTGCGAAGCCCAGGGCTTCCGCCGGATCACCTTCTTCCCCGACCGGCCCGACGTGCTGAGCAAGTACCGGGTGCGGATGGAAGCGGACAAAGCCAAGTTCCCGATCCTGCTGACCAACGGCAATTGCCTCGAGTCCGGCGAGATTGGCGACGGCCGCCATTGGGCCGAGTGGGAGGACCCGTTCCCCAAGCCCTGTTACCTGTTCGCCCTCGTTGCCGGCGACCTCAAGGCCAATCGCGACAGCTTCACGACCATGTCGGGCCGCAAGGTCGATCTCGCAATCTGGGTGCGCGAGGCGGACCTGCCCAAGACCGCGCACGCGATGGCGAGCCTCAAGCAGGCGATGCGATGGGACGAGGAGGTTTACGGGCGCGAGTACGACCTTGGTCAGTTCAACATCGTCGCCGTCAGCGACTTCAACATGGGGGCGATGGAGAACAAGGGGCTGAACATCTTCAACTCCGCCTACATCCTCGCCGACCCGGACACGGCGACCGACATGGATTTCGACAATATCGCGCGGGTCGTCGCGCACGAATATTTCCACAACTGGTCGGGCGACCGGGTGACCTGCCGCGACTGGTTCCAGCTGAGCCTGAAGGAAGGGTTCACCGTCTTCCGCGACCAGAGCTTCTCAGCGGACATCGGGAGCCCCGCGGTCAAGCGAATCGACGACGTTCGAACGCTGAGGATGATCCAGTTCCAGGAAGATTCGGGCCCGCTCGCGCACCCGGTCCGGCCGGACAGCTATATCGAGATTTCGAACTTCTACACGGCGACCGTTTACAACAAGGGCGCCGAGCTGATCCGAATGATGAAGACGCTTCTCGGCCCGGAGAAATTTCGCGCCGGAACCGACCTCTATTTCGAGCGGCACGATGGCGAGGCGGCGACCTGCGACGATTTCGTCAAGGCGCTCGAGGATGCCAGCGGAGTCGACCTGTCGCACTTCAAGCTCTGGTACTCGCAGGCCGGAACGCCGCACGTTACGGCACGACTGGAGCAGGACGGAGGCAAGGCGAGGCTTCACCTTAGCCAGAGCATCCCGCCGACGCCGGGCCAGCCGGTCAAGAAACCGATGGCAATCCCGCTCAAGACGGCGTTGATCGCCGAGAGCAGCGGCGCCGAGATCGCGCCCGAACGGCTGGTCCTGCTCGAGGATTCGGAAGCGACGGTCGAGTTCGACGGCGTCTTCGAGTCGGCGCTGCTGTCGATCAACCGCGGCTTTTCCGCGCCCGTCGTTATGGATGTCGAGCGCGGCGCGGGCGAGCTCGAGAAGCTCGCCGCCAGCGATACCGACCCGTTCGCCCGCTACGAGGCCATCCAGGAGCTGATGCTTCGCTGGCTGACCGCAACCGCCAGGGGCGAGATTGTCGACCCCGGCCCCGTCATCGGCGCGGTCGGCGACACCTTGCGGTCGAACCGGCTCGACGCCGCCTTCAAGGCCGAGGCGATCCTGCCTCCGTCCGAAAGCCTGATCGGCGACCGGATGGAGGTGATCGATCCCGACTCGATTCACGCCGCCCGCGAACAGCTTCGCTTCGCAATCGGGACTGAGCTGGCCGGTGAGCTTGCCAATGCGCAGCGCGGCGGCGGCCAGACCGGCGAGGATCTGAGCGCGCAGGCCAAAGGGGCGCGAAGGCTGCGGACGGTTGCGCTCAACCTGCTCGCCGCCGGCAAGCCCGCCAGGGGCGCTCAGCTCGCCAAGGCGCAGTTCGATTCGGCCGACAACATGACCGACCGGCAGGGCGCGCTGACCGCGCTGGCCTCGCTGGACGCACCCGAGCGCGAGCAGGCGCTCAAGGCCTTCTACGATCGCTACGAGGACGATCCACTGGTCATCGACAAATGGTTCGCCGTCCAGGTCTCGGCTCAGCGCGCGGACACCGTCGAGCAGGTCGAAGCGCTGGCGAGGCATCCGAAGTTCACAGTCTCGAACCCCAACCGGCTGCGGTCCATCGCCGCCGTCTTCGGGATGAACCAGTGGGCCTTTCACGACGCGTCGGGGCGCGGCTATCACTTTCTCGCCGACCTCATTCTTCAGGCCGATAAGATCAATCCGCAGGTCGCGGCGCGGATGGTGCCGCCGTTCGGCCGCTGGCGCCGGTTCGAGGAGAAGAGAGCTGCCCTCATGCGAGCCGAGCTGGAGCGGATGCTGGCGACGCCGGGCTTGTCGAAGGACCTCTACGAGCAGGTGTCGAGGAGTCTGGCTTAAGTCAGCCGCCGATCCACTGCGCGACTTGCTGCGCGACCTGGTTGGCGGCCTGGTTGAGGGCAGGCGCCACGGTGGCGGCGGTGCCGTCCGCCGGAGCGGTCGCTTCGAAGCGGCGCGTCTCGACGTGGGTGCCGCCCTGAGTGGCGAGGGATGCGTCATACTGGACCACGACCGCGCCCTGCTGGGCGTCGTAGCCAAAGCGGTCGAGCTCGCCGGTGACGACGAGGCCCGGGTCGAGCGCCGACTGGCTGGGATCGAGCACCACCCGCGATGTCGTTCGGCGGACCGTCTCCTCGAGCAACTCCTGGAACAGGCGGTCGGGCGTGTCGACCCATTGAAGGTCGGCGATATACTGTAGCTGCGTGGGGCCGACGTCGACGGGAACCCGGCTGGTGCGAAGCTCCTTCGGTACTGCCGGAGTGGCGATCGTGACCGCCTGGCCGACCAGCGCCGAACGAACCGGTGCGGCCGGCGGTGCGCTCGAGGTCAGGGTGTACAAAACCACGGGAGCTTTCGCGCTGCCGCCCACCAGCCCGCCCAACGAGCAGGCGGCGAGCGAGGCCGCGAGCGCCACAGTCGAAGTGAATCGGATCGAGCGCATCATTTATTCTTCCTCGGCTTGTAGTCGGGGAGCTTCTCGGGACCGAGCGCGCCGCCGATTCCGCCCTCATTGACCCGATTGGCGACGTCCTGGAGCGACTGGGCGAGGCCGCGCATCTGCCGGACGGTCTGGTTGAGTTCCGGAAGAGTCGACTTGCTGAAGCTCTGAACGCCGGGCCGGGCGTCGGTGATCACTGCGTCGAGACTGTCGGCCGCATGCTGCACCGACGCGATCGCCTTGTTCAGATTTTCGACCGCCGGCCGCCCCTGCTCGGTCACCAGCTGGTTGGTGTTGTTGGCCAATTCGGCGACGCGCTGCGACGCCACGCCCGCGTTGCGCACCGCGACCCTGGCGTCGGCGATCGCGTCGGCAAGATCCGGAGCGCGGTCGGCAATCACTTTGGTCGTGCGGTCCATATTCTCGATAATGTCGGAAATCGCATTCTGGTTCTTGTCGCTCAGCAGTTCGGTCAGCCGCTCGGTCAGCGTCTGGATCCGCTCCATCAGCTCCGGCGCGCTGTTCAGGAGCGCGCCGAGACCGCTGGTGCTCGACGGGACCACTGGACAGCCCTGCGGACCCGGCTGGGTGATGCGCTTTGCTCCGCGTGCCGCTCCGGTCAGCTGGATCTCGCTCACTCCGGTGAATCCGACTCCGTGGATCTCGGCCGTCGTCCCCTGAAGCACCGGTGTGTCGCGCTCGACCTCGATCCTGACCCAGATGAATTCGGGCCGTTCGGGAAGCAGCGAGATCTTGCTGATCTGGCCCACCGGAACGCCGTTGAAGGTGACGTTGGAGCCCTTGTTGAGGCCGCCTACCCCTTGCGAGAAATAGATGTCGTAGCAATTGGTCTCGCGGTTCGAGAGCCCGGCGAGCCAGACGGTGAAGACCAGCACGCCGACCAGCATCGCCAGCGTGACTGCGCCCACAAGGACATAGTTGGATCGGGTCTCCATCAGCCTTCAATGCCCCCAACAGTTTCGGCGTGCTCTTCGGCCGTGTCCGCCGCAGCACGTCCGCGCGGCCCGTTGAAATACTCCTGGATCCAGGGGTGGTCCAAAGCCAATAGTTCCGGGATCGTTCCGACCGCTATCACTTTCTTGTCCGCCAGCACCGCGACACGGTCGCAGATGGCGTAAAGCGTGTCGAGGTCGTGGGTGATCAGGAACACGGTCAGGTCGAGCTTGCGCTGCAGCGAGCGGATCAGCTCGTCGAAGCCGGCGGCGGCAATCGGGTCGAGGCCGGCGGTCGGCTCGTCGAGGAACAGAAGCTCGGGGTCGAGGGCGAGGGCGCGGGCGAGGCCGGCACGCTTGATCATCCCGCCGGACAGCTCGGATGGATATTTGGGCCCCGCATTGGCGGGAAGGCCGCTCATCGCAATCTTGTAGGAGGCGATTTCGTCGAGCAAAGGCTGCTCGATGTAGGGGAAATATTCGCGGATCGGCACTTCGACGTTTTCCGCGACCGTCAGGGTCGAGAACAGCGCGCCGTTCTGGAACAGGATTCCCCAGCGGCGGCGGATGTTCTTCGCTTCGTCCTCGTCGCGGTCGATCATGTTCTCGCCAAGGACCTCGATCTCGCCCGCTTCGGGTTTCTGAAGCCCGATGATCGATCGCATCAGCACCGACTTGCCGGTGCCCGACCCGCCGACGACCCCGAGGATCTCACCCCTGCAGACGGTGACGTCGAGATCGTCGTGGATCACCTGGTCGCCGAACGCATTGCGCAGCCCCCGCACGGTAATGACGGGATCGCAGTCTTTCGGGATTCCGGTCATCTCCAGCCTATCGAGCTGAAGAAGACGGCGAAGACTGCGTCGAGCACGATCACTAGAAATATGGACTGGACGACGGCGGTGGTGGTGCGCGAGCCGACCTCTTCGGAATTGCCTTCGACCAGCATGCCCTGGAAGCAGCCGGCGAGCGCGATGATGAACCCGAACACCGGCGCCTTGATCAGGCCGATCCACAAATCGGTGATCGGGATCACCTCCTGCAGGCGCTGGATGTAGGTGATCGGCGGGATTCCGAGCGACAGCCAGACGAATATCCCGCCGCCGATGAGAGCCGTCAGCATCGCCCAGAAGGCGAGCAGAGGCATCATCACCACGGCCGAAATCAGCCGCGGGATGACGAGCGCTTCGACCGGCGAGACGCCGATCGTTCGCATTGCGTCGATCTCCTCGGTGATCTTCATCGTGCCGATCTGCGCGGCGAAGGCCGAGCCGGAGCGGCCGGCGACCATGATCGCGGTCATCAGGGTGCCGAGCTCGCGAACGGTGATTCGGCCGATGAGGTTGATCGTGTAGATTTCGGCGCCGAACTGCTCGAGCTGGACCGAGCCCTGCTGAGCGATGACGATTCCGATGAGGAAGCTCATCAGGCCGATGATCCCGAGCGCGCGAACGCCGACCGTGTCGAATCGCTGCACGACGGCGTTGATCCGAAACCGCTTCGGCCGCTTGATGAGGTTGCCGAAAGCGATCAGCGTCGCTCCGAAGAAGCCGAGCAGGCCGAGGAGCGTGACTCCGGCTTCCGACACCCATTCGCCGAGCTCGCGGAGAACGCGGCTGAAGCCGCCGCGTTCTTCGGGGCGGACCTTTGCCGGATGATCGGCTTCGGCGACCTGCTCGAGCAGGCTCTTCGCCTGGTCGTTGGCGCCGACGACCTTGGCCTTGCGGTCGCGGACGGTGCGATAGACGACCCAGGCGCCGACCGTGTCCATGTTCCTGACGGCGCTCAAATCGATGGTCAGCGGATCCGGCTCGGCGGCGATCTCGCGAGCCGTGCTCGCGGCGCGCGCGATCGTAATCGACCCCGCCATGCGGTAGGTCGCGCTGTCCCCTTCAGCCCCCTCTGGCGGATCACGCTCCATGTGGCGCTGAAACTGCGCGAAATCTTGCGCTGCAGCAAGCATCTCCGCTTGCCGCGGCTTTCGCGCTGCCGAAAGCGACCGTAAGAGACGCCGCTAATGGACGAAGCCAGCCCCCCGGTTTTCATCTCCGTCGGCGACAATCCTGTCCGGGTTTTCGGACTGGATGCGAAGGAGCGTGCCTGCCGTCTCGCCGCCAACGCAGGTTACCGATGCGTCGAGGCCGTTTCCGCGGGCGAAGCGGCGGTGGTCGCAAACCTGGCTTTTGCGTCGGATCCGGCCTGGCTTCGGCTAGTCGCGAATCGGCCGGCAAGCGTCCTCCTGCTCGACGGCGCGCCCGTGCTCGCCCACGTTCCCGTCGGCGGTTCGCGCACTGCCGTCGAGCAGGCGATGCTCGGCAGCGGCGGCTCGCTCGCCGGCCTGGCTCCGATCGACGCCGACACCGCGGAAGTGACGTATGACGAGCTTCGCAAGCGCGAACGGCCCTTCGTCCTGCCGCTGGCGCCCGACACGGCCGACCAGGTCGAGCGCGCCGCTTACGACGCTTCGTACAAGGGCGTTACCGACGCTCTGACGCTGTACCTGTGGCGGAAGCCCGCTTTCTATCTGACGCGGTGGGCTGCCGAAGCGGGCATCACTCCCAACGCGATCACCGGGATCGGTGCGCTTCTGTGCGTGCTCTCCTTCTTCTACTTCTGGTTCGGCAACTACTGGCTGGGAATCCTGGCGGGCTTCATCTTCATGGTGCTCGACACGGTCGACGGAAAGCTCGCCCGCTGCACCGGCACGTCTTCCAGGTTGGGCAACATCCTCGATCATGGAATCGACCTTATCCATCCGCCGTTCTGGTATTGGGCATGGGCGCACGGGCTGGCCGCTGTCGGACGGCCGCTGGAGCCGGTTTACGAGACCATGCTCCTGGCCGCGATCGTCATCGGCTACGTCGCCCAGCGCGTGATCGAAGGCATCTTCATCGCGCGGTTCGGCATGCATATCCACGTGTGGCGACCGATCGACAGCCGATTCCGGCTGGTCACGGCCCGCCGCAATCCCAACATGGTGATCCTGGTCGTCGCTCTGCTCTTCGGCCGCCCCGACACCGGGCTGGAACTGGTTGGCGCGTGGACGATCCTGTCGCTCATCTTCCACATGGTGCGGCTGGCGCAGGCGGAAATGCGCGCCTGGCGCGGCCAGAGCGTGGTTTCGTGGCTGCAATGAGCGGGACCACGGCCGTCGTCCTCGCCGGGTCGCGGCCGGGCAGCGACCCGCTCGCCGCCGCCTTCGGCACCGATCTCAAGGCGCTGGTGCCGATCGGGGGAAAGCCGATGGTGCGCTGGCCGGTCGAAGCCTTGCTGGCCTCGCCGCGCTTTGCCGAGGTGCGCGTGCTGGCGCAGGAGCCGGAGCGGATCGGCGAGGCCTTGCCCGCCGACCCCAGGCTGATCGTGCAGCAATCGGCGGCAACCATCGCCGCGACGCTGGAGCGGATGTGTTTCGATCCGACGGTCCACTGGCCGCTGTTCGTCACCACCGCCGATCACGTGCTTCTGAACGAAGGCATGATCGACGAGTTCTGCGATCTTGTCGAAGTGGCGGATATCGCCATCGGCGTCGTCGAGCGCGACAATCTCATGAGACGCCTGCCGAACTCGCAGCGCACCTGGATCCGCTTCCGCTCCGGCGCCTACAGCGGCGCCAACATGTTCCTGCTTGGCGGAAAGAAGGTGCTCCCCGCGCTGGAGCTTTGGCGCTCCGTCGAGCAGGACCGGAAGAAGGGCTGGGCCTTGCTGTGGGCGTTCGGGCCGGCGAACCTGCTCGCGGCCGTCCTCCGCCTTCGGACGATCCACCAGATTCTGGACCGGATCGGGCGCAGGGTGGGGGTCAGCGTGGAGGCCGTGGACCTGTCGGACCCGCTCGCGGCGGTCGATGTCGACAAATTGTCCGACCACGATCTCGTCGAGGCGCTGTTGGCTGAGCGCAAATGAGCGACCTCGCCGTCTACGATCTCGACCGGACAATCACCCGGCGCCCCACTTACACCCTGTTCCTGATTCACTGTGCGATTCGGCGGCAGCAATGGCGGCTGGTCTTTGTCCCCGTCGTCGTGCTCGCGATGCTGGCTTACGCAATGGGCCTGTTCGACCGCGGGCGGCTGAAGGAGATTTGCCAGACGTTGCTGATCGGGCGTCGGGTCCATGCGAGCCAGCTACGGCCGCTCGCGGAAAGCTTCGCCGACGCGACCGTGGCGAACAACATCCGGCCCGGCGCCCGAACGACAATCGCGCGGGACCGGGAAGAGGGTCGCCGGCTGGTGCTCGCGACCGCCTCCTACCGCCTGTACGCCGACGCAATCGCCGAGCGGCTCGGCTTCGACGACGTCATCGCCACCGGATCGGTGATCGGCCTCGATGAAAGGGTGCACGCCCGGATCGAGGGCCGGAATTGCTATGGCGAAGAGAAGATGCGGATGATTGCCGAATGGGTCGAGAAATCGGGCCTGAAGGACAAGCACGGTCACGTCCGCTTCTATTCCGATCATGCGTCCGACGAGCCGGCCTTCAACTGGTCGGACGAGCCCGTGGCGGTGAACCCGCACGACCGGCTTGCACGAATGGCATCCGAGCGCGGGTGGGCCGTGGAGGATTGGGGCTAGCGTCCGCTTTCGACGATCGCGGCAGAAAACAACCCGCAGCGGACGCTAAATCGCTAGAGACTGGTTCCAGTAGCGCAGCAGGTAGAAAGCGATGATCAGGGCAGGCGCCAAATAGTCGAGCCATCGCCGGCGCACGAGCGCCAGGATCAGATAAGCAGCCAGCGGTCCAATCATTCGAAGCCAATCGAAGGGCGTTACAGTGCCGCCGACAGTGGCCTGTGTCCCTCCGAAGACTGTCAGCCAGAGGATGAAATAGCTCGCCTGGTAGGCGGCAAAGACTGACCAGAAATAGCGCCGGTTCGCTTCGTAGAAATCACCAAGGTCACAGCTTTCCCTGACGCGGTCGGGGAGCGATGAGAATGCAAGCAGGACAAGCAGAAGAATCTGGACGAACTCTCCAAGATAGACGCCGAAGGTCAGGGCGGTTGCGAGGTCCCGGCCGGTCCACTGCGCGAACCACATTCGGATAATCTCGAGCATCACGAGCGATGTCGCGATGAGAACCCGGCCATCCCACTTCACGGTCTCGCGCGACCGGATGAGCCTGTGAAAGGACACCACGATGTCGGCGAGCGCCAAGCCCATCAGAATTGAAATGAGGACAAGAGCGTATTCGAACGGCCTCATCAGCGCCTCCCCCGCTCCGCGCTAGACGAAAAGCACCGTCTCAGGAATGTCCGCTTTCCACGGTGGTGTCAGTTGATCGGCGCAACACTTTACCTTGGGCGAGGTGAGGTGAGCGATGGCGAAGAGCCGCGCCGTCGCGGAGTGAATCCGCGCCGTCGATCAGCACTCGCTTCGCTCGGCCGTCGGCCGCGCTCCGCTTTGTTACGCTCGGCGGCTTAGCTAAACCCCCCGCAGAGCGTTCTCAAAATCCGCGACGAGATCGTCGGCGTCCTCGACCCCGATCGAAATGCGCACCAGGTTCGGCGTGATGTCGAGCGCGGCCTTGCGCTCGTCGGGCACCGACAGATGGGTCATCGCCGCGGGCGCGCTGGCCAGCGTTTCGGTGCCGCCGAGACTGACCGCGAGATGCGCGATCCGGAGCGAATCGAGGAAGGCGAACGCCTCTTTCTCCCCGCCCTTCAGGTAGAGCGAAAAGGTCGATCCCGCGCCGCTGCAATGGCGGTTGTAGATGTCGGCCTGCCGCGATCCTTCCTCGAGGAAGCCGAGATAGCCGACCTTCTCGACCTTCGGATGGTCGCGAAGAAAGGCGCAAACCTTGGCGGCATTGTCGCCGGCGCGGCTCATCCGAAGCTCCAGAGTCTCCA